>TARA_R110002020_G_scaffold84375_3_pt1 | contig 24566 bp, 40 predicted proteins | sample TARA_R110002020 | Tara Oceans TARA_R110002020 (sample SAMEA4396489) | marine metagenome | biome: Westerlies Biome; feature: [MES] marine water layer (ENVO:01000295) within the mesopelagic zone...; material: water (ENVO:00002006), including particulate matter (ENVO:01000060) such...
ACTTAGTTAGATACTCTTCTTCCTTTTGATTCATTCCTGTGCTTTGGTATTCTCCTTAGGGGTGATTCATTCGCGTGAAATGGTACTCTTTCTTCATCTGATTCATTCATAACCTTTGAAACTATCGGGATGGGTGATTCATTCACGTACCTTGGTACTCTCCGCAACGGTGATTCATTCTTATTTTATGGTACTGTCTGAAGTATTGATTCATTTCCATGCCTTGGTACTGTCGAGTAATATTGATTCATTCTAGATTATAGGTACTATCTGTGGAACTGATTCATTTAAAGATGACGGTACTCTCCGCTCTGGTGATTCATTTACTCTATATGTAACTATCGGAGTGGACGATTCATTTGCTCCAAGTGGTACTCTTTGTTGATTTGATTCATTCTAATGAGATGGTACTCTACGTTGGTAGGATTCATTCACGAACATTGGTACTGTCGCAATGGTTGATTCACTCTCGATTTTTGGTAGGCTTTCGAGGCATGGTTCAATCAATTCAAGTGGTACCCTTCCAGTTCCTGATTCATTCTTCGTGTTTGATACTATCGGATGGCAAGATTCATTTAGCTGGGTTGACACTATCCAAAATAATGATTCACTCCCTAAACGTGTAACTATCGGTATGCTTGATTCATTCTTCGTAATTGGCACTATCCTGTACGGATGATTCACTCATTGAGCCTGGTACTATCTAGTACTTTGATTGACAAAATAAACGATATTTATTAAGAAAAATTTTCGAAAAGAACGCTTAAATGTTGCGGTATTGCGGGGACATTCCGTTATGTTGGAACTCTCTATACTGTTGATTCATTTACCCTAATTGGAACGCTACCTTTTATCGATTACTTCCCCACATACGAGTCATTCATTTCACTTGGCACTCGTTTGGCACATGATTCACTCTCCGCTATTGTTACTATCTTAGAAGCTGATTCATTGATAAGTATTGGTACTGTCCTGGCGTTGATTCATTGATCTGGTTGTTACTATCTCTGATGATGATTTATTCTGGCAATATGGCACTCTAGGATCGACATGATTAATTCACTGAGCTTGGTACTCTGTGCCAGAGTGATTACTTCGTACAGAATGGTACTTTTTTACTGGATTTGAGTCATTTATACTCTGGGGTACTCTTTTCTACCTTGATTCATTTAATCCACTTGGTACGTATCGAGGTAAATGATTTAAGTAAGTACTTTAGTAGTCTCCAGGGGCCAACTATCAGCCAGGATGTCATTAAGATTGCTAAGACTACAAATAGAACAGCCACTGTGAACCACCACAACACATCTAGAAAAAACCAACCGAAGCCAGAATCAATCCTTTTTGACTGAATATCCTCGTACAGAGCTTTGTGAGGATCCATTTAAACCTCTTGATACTCTCTTAAATCGTGATTCATTCGGGGAGTATGTCACTATTATGGGCCATGATTCATTTATATTTTGTGATACTGTACGTAGATTTGATTCATTTCTCCTCTTTGTTACTATTTAGTCTTTCTGATTCATTCCAAACTTTTGGCACTCTCGTGGCTTATTGATTCATTTCTTTCCCAAGGTACTCTACGCAGACATGATTAATTCGGGTTATATGATATTTTCAGTTCTCCTGATTCATTCCTAGACTATGAGACTCTTCATGCTTTTAATTCACTCTACCAAATTGGTATTTTCGGTGGCACGGGTTCATTCTTGTTGATTGGTACTAACAATATGGGTGATTCATTTACGATAGATGGTATTCTCGCTGGTAGTGATTAACTCCAACACCGTGGTACTCTAGCCATCGAGGGTTCACTTGTGGACTCTGATACTTTCGCTCATTTGGGTCATTCTATTACTGTGGTACTCATCGGCATCACGATTCATTCGTTTTTGATGATACTGTTCCACGGGGTGATTAATTCAGGTGGATTGTTACTGTCGCTCTATAAGATTCATTCCTGATAATTGCTACTGTCGGAGACTCTAATTCATTCTTGGATGATGGTACTCTCATGAGGTCCTGATTTACTTCTCCATCTAGGTACTTTCCAGTTCTAATGGTTAATTCGGGTGAAATGTTACTATCGGCATTTGTGATTCATTCCTTGTCTATGGTGCTCTCCATGCTACGATAATTCACTCTTACTTCGTGAGACAAATCGTTCTGGTGGTTAGATATTACATTCAATGTAACGGACATACCGCAATGAAGCTCTCAGAGCCTTCTGAGGCTAATGTAAACACTATAGCTTGCGTCACCAGTGTCAGTACTGCTAATCCTAATAAAGAAAGTGTAAACTTTTTAGCAAACATTATTCATAGTAGGGCGTATTTAAGATTCTAAATATCTCACGTTGTTGCTTATTTACCGTATGCGTTAACTGAATAGTCTGTGACTCTAAACTGGCTACGCTACGTTCTAGCTGTAATCTGTCTGAACTTTTCTGAAAACTTACTTGGTGAATGATAGCTGCAACCAATGCGAGGATTAACACCATAGTCCAAACAGTAACGAAACTATAGAGTAAGTATTTTTTCAGAGACATTCTAATTAATTTAGAAGAAATAGCCATAATCGTCTCCAGAATCCTCTTTGACGACGTTTTTGTTTTTTAAAATCTTGAGGACGTTTCTTCCAGTTACAATTTGCACATAAGAGTTGATATCTTTTAGGCTCTTTCAGTACTTTAGTATATAACTGGGAGCGGGATAGGTTTCGTTCTAGATGACCATCTGCATTTACATGGTCTATTTGAAGTACTCTAGTATCCCGTATTCGGCATTTTTTACATTTATTGCCTAGTAATTTATAGACTTGTTGTTTTCGTCGTAATATATATGGATGTTTTTTTCTAAATAAATTAAATATCATTTTTATTTTTTAATATCAGGGAATCCTTTAATTTCTCTAGTTGAGGGCTTTGTAGGTTTCCGCGTATCTAACCCTTTTCTTACTAGTACTGTTTCATCTAATAAAACCTTACTGATGACTAGAAGGTCTTCTGAAACACGCAGAATCCTCCAATTTACCCATGCGATAAAGCATGTGAATAGCATTAATATGATTCCTGCTAACGCATAGATAATATCCATATTAAGAACCTGGGATGTATTCCCATCCCTTTGTTATGCGATTTGCTGATAAATCCCAACGTCTAAGAGGAACTGAGTCTTCAGTTACTCGTTTAAACCAGTTATCTACCGCTTCACAGACTGTATCTCCTTGGCCTGTATACCAAGTATTATTTCTGGGAGATGCAGCAAACATAAAAAATGTTTTTTGCGTAGAATCGCCTTTTTCTGTACTAACTTTCAGATGATACGCATGAGTGACATCCATCATTTCATTTATAGAGAGAATGTCATCCGGTGTAAGTGAATATCTAGCCTTATTTGGGTCTGGGAACATTAAGGCTGACAGTCCCATTCTTCTGCTTCAGCAGTTTTAATATCTACTACGATATTAGCTTCTTCTAGTATTTCCTTAACTTCAGTCTGAGGATACCAAACGGAAGCTACGATACGTTTGACGTTGCTATTAGCTAAAACTTTAGCGCAGTCAAAACATGGAGTTACGGTTAAATACGCTGTAAGCGTATCTGTAGACTGTAGTTGTAATAAAGCGTTCATCTCTGCATGAACAGCTTTGCATTCGTTTAAACGGGTTCCTGAAGGCGCATTGGCTCCTTTACAAGGAAGGTCTAAACAATGGGTGAATCCAGCTGGTACGCCGTTATATCCGGTAGCTACTACATGGTTATGGCTATCCACTAAAACGCATCCTACTTGTCTGCGTACACATGTACTTCGTAAGGATGCGAGTTGTGCCATTTTAAGGAAGTAGTCGTCTATCTCAAGTCTCACTATCCTTTATTCCTTTTCTATAATATGAAGGGGATTCAATCGTGTAGGGTGGTACGCTGCCTATGCATGTTTCATTCAGTATCTGTTACTGTCACATCTTACGATTGTCTTTTATACCTAATATCTTTTATATTTAGCTTTTAGTAGTTCACGTTCTAATTTAGCACCTAACTCTATGTCATCTAATATTACTTCATAATCTATATATTTAGATGTTTCTGCTGTAGAAAAATGCATCTCGAAAGGAACAGCTGCTCGTACAAATCCATGCCTATTTTCGATTAAAAATTTTCCTGATTGAAACCGTCTTAATATCTTACATTCTGAATGCCAACATGAACGTTTATCTGTTTTACAGGCTACTGAACAATCTCCTCTTAATGATGCCATACCGCTACTCCATATATTTTATTAATCGATTTCCTATGACCTTACCTAATACGATAGGTACGGCATTGCCTATTTGACGATACTTTGCTGCGGTATTGCCCACGAACTTCCATTCGTCTGGAAATCCTTGTATACGAGCGTATTCTCGTACACTAAGAGGACGAGTCTCATCAGGATGACACAATCCCGTTGCCTTTTGGACTGGACTAGTAGTTAGCGTAGGTGACCATTTATCCCACGATAACCTTCTCCAGAATCCAACACGACCACCACTAGAATTATATGCTCCACCTAATACTTCTTGTACATATTCCGGTGCGTATTTTGGAGAATCTCTGAAGTACCGCCAGTTCTTACCAGCAGGTATTTCATTATATATTTTAGCTCGTGCCTCACTATAAGATAGGCACTCTGTTTCATCATTGGGTAAATCTGTTAGCACTTCGCATAGAACTTTATAATCGATTGGTTTATGCGTAGGGGGTAATAACTTTAGGATAGGCGTATGGTCAGGCCAGCTACCAAATTCATGGTCACGGCTACCTATGATTAAAAAGCGTTTCCTATCTTGTGCTATTCCATAGTCTAATGAACTAACTAATCCTGTGGCTAGCTCATACCCTAAAGCATGAAACTGTGGATATACTTCTTCTTGAAGAACACTACCTACTGGCCTATTAGGAAGACTAGCGGATGTCAGTCCTCGTACATTCTCCATTACAAAGAAACGAGGCATTGTTTCAGAGATGACTCTAATGAAATCAAATATTAAATTTCCTCGTGGGTCTTCTAATGCTTCACGTTTTCCTGCAGTACTAAAAGACTGACACGGAGGGCCACCAGAGACTAGATCAAATATACCTTTTTGACCTTTATATATTTTTACATCAGTAAAGAGTAGTGGGCTATGTAAATTAGTATTTAATGTATTTCTACATTTTTCATCAGATTCTACGTATTGTTTAGTCGTAAAACCTGCTTGATGTAGGCCAATGTCCATCCCACCTGCTCCACTAAATAGGGATAGATTAAATGGCATTACTGCCCTCCAGCTGTCTCAGGATATCCGTGAGAGGCGGTATCGGGGTCATAGACTAGCGGTAGTCCCCAATTATCTCGCATTACCATTAATGCGATTACTCCAGCGTAGTTTCCTAAGTCTTTCCAAGCATCTTCACGAGCTTCGTCTGGAAGATCGCGTAAGTTACATTCACCTAGGAAAGAGCAGTTTTTATGGTCTTCTTTAATCCTAGCTAATTTATCGTTGATACGCACAATTAAGCCATGAATACCCATACCCCTAATGTTCTCTGGCCCGTACTTATACTGCCTATCTAACATTAGTTCTCGCATTTCTGCGAGTACGAGATCCATGGCTTCTTCGAAAGTTTGAGGTTCTTGCACTTTATTGCTCCTGTCTTAATATGCTAGTAGTATAGCATATTTAGATGGATGAAGTCAAGTGCCTCTCGTCGTGATCGTTATGTGTTTCTGTTAATTCGTTAGCTATATGTTTAATTTGGTCTATTACGTATCCGCAATGTAGGATTTTATCTGCTATCTCATGTAAGGTGTGAATCATTTGTGCTCGTATAATACAATGAAGGGCCATATCTACTTGTTCTGGTAAATGAGTGGTATCGGCATAATCTAGTATATGCTGCACCAATTTCTGTCGGTCAGCTACACTAATTACGCTAAATTGGGAATCCATGTCCACACCTCTTTTTATTTTTTTATATGGGCAATCTAGGCTTACTCTTAAACTCTGAAGAACTCATTACGTGTATAGGAAAATTAGGGTATTCCCGTAATGCATCTTGATAGTTTGTATAAATAGGCAAATACGCGGTCACATCTGTTGTTTCAAGAGTGACTGCGCCAGATTGTCTTGATTGCATATCTCCTGCTTTTGACTGTTGAAGAGTTAATACAATATATAATTGATCGGGATAGTCCATTATGTCCACTTCACTATTAAGTTCTCTGCCTGGTATTTCTAGAGTACGAAAACTCTGGCGAAACATGAATTATTCCTTATTAATATCTTAGACACTTTTACTAGAAACTAGTTGCCCAATTTCTTCAGTAACTTCTTTTTCTTGTTCTTCAACTTCATATTCTCTTTGATTACGTCCTGCCCATGCGTAGGTGATTGAATTCTCAAAAGAATTCTGTTTATTACACTTTACGCAATACCCAGGACTAAGATGCCCATTCGCTGTTTCAATAGCCCAATGATGGGGAGGACAATCTGCAAAAGCTAGATGTTTTTTCGTAGTTAAATGTTTTTTTAAACTTTTGCTTTTATCCGATATTTTGACTCCACATATACAGTCATATGATTCGGCTACTCTACCTGGCCTGTCTGGCATTTATTCCTCTCCGCTAATGTCATCTAGTAAATCTTTTGTGATGCCCATGCATTCTAAATCGGTCTTGGTTGAAATGCCTGCTCTTAGTGCATTCAGCATTTCATTAAATCCTTTTTTATCCTGTATAGGTAATGGGTCAAAATGTTGAATTAGATGAGGTCGCCATCGTATCGGCCCCATTGCTTTGCCTAGTACATGGAATCTAATACTTTCGGGTTCGGGTTCTTTGAACATCCATTTATTTTCACTGATGTAATATAATGTGACATCAACTACATCAGGCACAATCTCATGCGCTATCCTACGCATTAGATGCGCCCCTCTATAGCTGCACGTTCTGAGTTTATTCGAAAGTTTTTAGCGTGTTTAACTGCACAAGGAGAACAAAGTCTAGTTGTGTTATTTACTGGATTTATTGAAGAACGTTTCCTAGCCCAACGTTCTTCGGTACACATTGGGCATCGTACCCATACAAATAAAATTTTAGCAGACGAATGAGAAGCTTCGTATCCTATCTCTTTTCCTTTGATTTGTTCTCCAATGGTAGGCATTATATTAAAATCTTCCCTTCTTCAAATTTATATTGACTTGTGCCTATTCTTGCCCATCTATCGGATTGAGGTTCAAAAAGACGGACTGAGCCATCAGTAAACACTATTATGTTATAGGCATGACCACCTGAGTAGTCGATAACTAATCCAACGTTATTTACACCGAATCTTCGGTCTACCATTGCTTTAAAACTAAATGCGAAATTATCGCAATCATATTTCTCAGTTACATATTTTTTATTATCTGTCCAATCCCAATCGATAATCTTTTTCATATCTTTTTGGGAAGTGACTTGATATTTATTATCTAACGCAAAAATATCCATTCCATATGCAATACCCTTTTTATTCGCATAATTTAATCCGAATTGGGTAATGCTGGAACGGACAAAAAATCCACTTTGTTCGGTAGAAGCAACACTAGGAGCTTCAAATGTACTTAGACAATGTTCTAAGTTACTGATTAACTCATCCATTTTGCTAAAGCCTCTTTCAGTTTGATAGATAGCTCTGTAGCTTCGGTGGCTTGGTCTTGCAGTGCTGCGTACTGCTGATTAGCCACGTCACGTTCTACTGTTATTTCTTCTTTTGCTTTATGTAATTCTTTTGAATGAGTTTCTAATGTTTTATTTAGTCTTTTAGCTTCTTGTTCTGATAAGAACACGTCCTGATATAGTTTTTCCAAGTCTTTAAAGTCTTTACGTAGCTTAGTTAAATCAGCTGCCTGTCTTACATTAATACGACTTAGCGAACTCATTTCATCTTCTAGTAATAACGTATCGTGTTTACTTACTAGTTTACTTTTAGGAATCAATTTGAACATTGCAAGAATATCTATAACTAATTTCACTAAAGTAAACATGGCTATCCTCGTTTTAAACCTCTAAGCCATTGCGCCATACGTAAGCAATGCTCTTCAGCTGATTCTACTATTCCCTGGTCATTAGTAGCAGATATAGCGACTTTAAACCAACTATTAGTAAGAGAACGTTTTTTTACAGGTGTAAAGCATATATGCGGTTCAATGCAGTTATCCTTTCCGCATTGAGTCCACTCTTCTAATACACCTGTTGCTGGACGTAAGTCGTTCTTCATCCAGTACCCTTTAGTTAATTGTTTTTCTTTTGTGATACGTCTAGCTGCTTGTTCAAATGAGATAAAAGTACCATCACTGAATTCGACACGTTTAATATTAAGCGCATCTATATCCATCATTGTTTTTTATTAGCGTATTGACCGAAGAATTTTTTAGTTTCTTTTAATGAGCACGGTCTGCAAGGCTTTCTCTTAGACGTGTCATACTGATTTCTTTGTTGAATCGTTCTTGTTTCTTTACAATGAGGACACACTACATCAGTTTGTTTATTGCCCATTACTGTTTAATCCATTCTCTTCTATCACATACTACAGGTCGAGCCGACATTGCCATTTCATAGGCTTCGTCTAAGGTCTTATTCTGGTATGTATGTAGATACCAGACAACAGTTAATGGACTACGTTCCATTCCCATTGCACAATGTACCACTACTTTAGTATCAGAATTCTCTGATAGCGTTTTGTGTATTAAAGCAGCTAGTTCTGTTAATTCTTTTTCAACTGTCCCAGAACCTGGGTCTATGTCTGCTTGAATTTGGGCAGGAGAATTTAGTTCTCCCGCTACATTGATAGTGAAATAATCCTGCAATACTGACTCTTGACTACCTTCAAAATCAGTTATTCCAAGACGGTCTGTAACCCAATGAATTTCGTCTATATCGAAATCATCAGGAACGGTACGTCCTTGTTGTTCGACTAGTTTTTTAAGATAGTCTAATCGTTCTCTAGATGGAGAATTGTTTTGATAATACTGTGGAGTTATTCTATTCATTAATATCCTTATACCTTATACCCACGGAACTTTTTTACCGCCAAAATATGGCCTTGCGTGGCCTTCTTTAATGAGTTGATTATTACAATCAATGTCATTACCGTCTTCGTCTACTATAAGTACAGTAGCTAAGACTCGACCAAATTTACCCTTTTCTTTACTGCATGAAATCTTAACTTTCTGACCTTTCAGAAGTTCTTTTAATCTAGCTTTTGAAGCTAAGCCTAATGCTTTTTCTTCTAGGTTTCTCGTTCTACTTTCAGGAGTATCAATACCTAACATACGCACACGAGCTTTATGCCAGATTTGAAAACCTAAGTCGATATTTACGTCGATGGTATCTCCATCAACGACACGAGTAACCTTACAGAAGTATTCAAACATTAGTGAATATCCTTACTTAGTGTACTTAGCTAGGAAGTTGTCTACTTTTCTAAAGGTATCTAACGATGAAGTTACAATGACAGTACGTTCATCTTTCGTAGCTCGTCCTTTAGATTCTAAGACAGTGGACAGTTCTTCTTGTATGCGATGAAGCTCATGGCGCAAAGCTGAAGCATCATCTTTAAAATGAACTTGCGTAGCCGAAGTTGTAGAGGGAGCCGTAGCAGTTGCCGAATTACCTTTCTTGTTGCCAAAAAGACCAAACATTACCTTTCTCCTAACCTTTATTTACCTTCTTTCCGATAAAACGCATTAAGATTGTCTACCTGGGTACCCCATTCGGCTCCTTCTGTAGATAAATCATATCTAAAGTAAGTGCCTTTCTCGCCTTTTATCCATATAGCAGATGGATCCTCTGGCGTAAATGGCGAAGGTTCTCTATCAAACCGTCCCCAAGTTGTTTGATTCATTAGCCAGCGGTACGGCAGTCCTATAAATAAGGATACCATAAGTCCTAGAATTTTCCAAAAAGTTGACCATATTATAATTATTGCAAATATTGTTAGAGCTAATATTAATAGTGACATAATGTTATTTTTATTTCCCCCCTAGGCTTCGTCATATATTCAATCAATCCGTACAGGAGCACGGCCTCCGCCTTCAGGGGGACTTTTACTTTTTCTTTCCTTTTGTTTCTGTATTAATAGGTAGTTTTATTGACTCAGGAGACTTTGATAAACGTGGAGTTGTAAGTGTCAGTATCCCATTAGACAGGTCTACTGTAGTTTGTTCCACATCATAGTCTGAGGTCATACGAAATGATTTCTGTATTCGTTGTGAGTACACTTGGTTAAGGAACTCATTAGATTCAGCTTCGCTTTCATTTACTACTATATTAATGACATGCGCTGTTGCATTTACGGAGACATCGACATAATCCGACGTGATTCCGGGTAGGAACATATATGTAAGTGCTACATCGTTTTCTTCATCTAATTTTTGAATTACGTCAAATACTGATGGCTGAGGCGTATGTGAGTTCCTAGTGCCAGTTGGCGATAGAAATTCTTCAATTAGATTTGAAAATAGAGGCCGTCTTCTAGGAATAAGTCGTCTATTAGGTCGTATATAGGATGTCATTTATGTATTAATTCTCCTTTCTGTTTACATCTATTACTATACCATGTTTTCTCTACCAAGTCAATACTTAACTCGGTTCAAACGGTACTCTCATTTGGAGAGGTTCATTCAAAATAATTAGAGAGGCCACCCCACTTTCTAATGAAGTGGCCTCATTAATTTATGCCATAGGCCAATTAGGCGGAGCAATATAATGCGTATGGCCTTCTTGGTTTAAGATATACGGCTTTGGTGGCGGAGTGCCAAAGGACGCTTCATGGTTTACATGATGCCAGTGTGCCAAGAACAACTTTACTGCATACCGTTTAGCCCGTGCATGTAGATGTGCAGGGGGCAGTTTACCTAGTACATAGGATTTATAGGCATCAGTAGAACGTCCTACACGTTCCAACTTAACAGCAGCTTGCTCCGCATATTTACCAGACTCATTGTTTTGAGTCTCTAGAAGCTTTCGTGCTTGATAAACTTTGCCATAAATGTCTTCGGGATGGTTTGACACCTTTACAAAGGATTCACCCAATTTCCAGCATATAAGCTTCAAATCGGCATTCCAAGGGCGTTTAGACAACGTCTTAACTATATTGTCTTTAGTAAGATATGAACCCTTTCCAGTCGAATCTGCAAAGTTTTGTACCTGGGTCATAAAAGTATCAGCCTTCCGATTGGCAGCTGTAGCTATCTGAACGAACTGTTCATCTGTAACTTCAGATGCACGACCTTCCATGATATCTGATACGAGCTTTGAAGACTTCTCTCGGCCTAACCATTCCAAGGTTGGGTCTAAGCCAGCGAACCGCCAGATGTGGCCCACAGTAGGAGCTTTGTTCATATCGATATGCGCGAGAAGTCCTGCAGAAATAACTGGCCCTATGCCTCGGATGGATTCAGCCCATTGTCCAATTACTTCTTGGCCTGAAGCTACGGCTAGGAACTTCTGTATATTCTTTTCTGTGATTTCAATACCATTAGAAACAAAAGAGAACATTGAAGCGGGATCGTCTTGCTTAGAAAGGGCTGAAACTCGATTCTTCAGTAGTTTCCGTAGCTCTTGTACACCGTAGTATGAGCTAACTAGAAAACGAATTTCATCCTTGGACATTCCTTGAGGATTTGCTCCGATTTTATCTAGAGCATCTTTGGTAATTCGATTGACCATCTCTAATTGGAATGACCGCATATTGGTCATGCTTAAAGAGAATTCCTCGTCATCCTCACCAAACGTATCGGTTACTGGATCCTGCGCCTTAACCATACCTTCTCCGTGCAGTTATAGTCGTACACCGACTTTTGAATTTGACCCCGTGTTCGAAGTCATGCCAGTAGTATACCAAAACTAATTGGCGAAGTCAATACCTACTTTAGACATGATTTTCGGGGGATAATTCAATGAGGAGTTCGTTAGCATATTGAGATGCTAGAACTTTGTACTGCCTCCCTAACCCTTCAATATTTCTATATTCATTAATAGATGTAATAAAGATTTGGGTGGTTAGGAACGATATACTGTAATGTTGTTTAATTATTTCTAACCATCTTCCTAATCCATTAGTTTTACCAATCTTATTCTTAATGAATTCTCTGAAGCCGTCTTCTAATGGATTAGGAGCATAGGATTCAGGTGTAGGTGCAGAACTACGACAAGTTAAACAAGCCCATGTAACGTTAAGAGGATTACGATAGTTGGAATGTACTGCTTGGGTATTGGGGTCATTGCATTTAAAACATGATTCTTTAATTAGAGAACCATTCTTCAATGCTTTGTAGACTTGATAGTACGCTCTCTGTCTTTCTGGATGTTTTTGAGATAAGGCACGAGTAGTCTTAACATGACTTTGTTTACCCTTATCAGTTCGATAATAGTTCCGTTGCCATTCGGCCCTACAATCTAGACATCTAGTCTCATATCCAGAGAACGCTATATTACTTTTTGCAAATTGTTCTAATACTTTATATTCCTTGCACAATCTGCATTGGTAATATGTACCTTCTTGGCGTTCTATAATTTTTGCATGAGGTCTACAGAACGTTGCACTTTTGCTGATAGGTTTTCTACATGTCTGACAATGATTTGGTAATGATGGAAGTCTATGGTGTCTAGTTTCGCCTAATCGATTTAATATGGAATGAATATTTTGTCTTGTAGTACCTAATTGTCTACTAAGTTCAGCTATATTTATCTTACCTGTTGGATTATCAATTATATATTTTTCTAACTGTTGCCTTGTAGTTAACTCCGCCAAAAATGTCACCTTTTACCTTGTGATACTTTTAGTACTATACTAAAAATAGTGACTGTCTATCATTATACCAAAATCAAAATCAATTAGCAATACCTATCTATGTATATTTGCTATATAAGGAAGTAAGGCCCAATATGCCTTAGTAAGGACGAGTACGTCCATTTCACAGTGTCTAACCACATCTTTCATAGCTTTAGGACTGCCTCGCATGGCTGATTTCCAGGTATCCCAAGTTAGTGGAGTTTTACCTTCCTCAGGATTAATACCTAAAAATTGTTGAACTGATATTAAACGTCGGCTACCGATTCTATTGGCGGTGCCTCCGGCATAGTACATTGCATCTATGTGGAATTGTGGCTTTACGGGACGCTCGCCGTGAAACATTAAACGGGAGTTGATGAAAGGAACATCAAACATCTTCCCATTCCATGTAACGATACCGTTATATTTTTCTACCTCATCTCTAATAGCTATTACTAGTTCTTTATCAGGGTTAGGGTCAAAAGGGTCATCTATCTTTAATTTTATGGTGTAAGGCTTATTCAGGGTATCGTGATGATTAGAATAATACCCAGGTGGAACAATTTCATGGAAACTTGCACATAGTACAATGCCCATGTTAGCTTTCAAGTCTGTTGTTTCTATGTCAAACGATGCTATTCTCATAGGTTCCTCGGAGACGCTGAATTGTACGTACTTGATATATCATCCAACTTTTTTGAGAAATTATCAAGTGCGTTATGTTTTCATATATAGATATGGAATCTTAAATAGGTAATATATAGATACAATCTTAGGTTAAAGGTAAAAGGAGAAACGATATGGTTCAGGTTTATTTTTCGGTCAATGAGAATACAGACGGCACTACTCAGCATGAATGCTGTCCTCAGTGTGGCTCTATTGGAGTCACTCATTTTGAAGACTCCACTATGACTCCTAATCTTCCACATCGATGTTTACGCTGCGACTGGAAATGGGACGGTTGTACTTTTTCCGCAGGGACTACTCCCCAAGAGAGACTAAATTCTGTATTGACTTCGTAGCGTAAATTTGGTATACTTATAACATCTTAATAAGTTAAAGGTACAAGGTAAAAGGTATGGACACACGGTTAAAGGAGTGGAGCTTTGTCTTTTTTGACATGGGGTCGAAGGAATCCGCACGTAGGGTGCGGTTGTTGCGTGGTTTACGGCGTATTGGAGCAGCCTTACGTAACCAGAGCGTGTACTGCATGCCGTATTCAACGCATAGTTTTACTTCCCTTAAAAATCTTGATGACGATGTTTTCGTGGTTAAAGCGGATGTTGAAGAAGACGATATTGAAGAATTGGTCGAAGCGTACAACGTATTCATCTCCACTGTAATGGATGAAGTTTATTCAAAGTTAGAAGCCTTAGAAGATGCGAAAGCGTCAGCTACTGATATGAATACTAAACGGGGATATACGAAGCGTCTTAATAAGATGTATGAGCGTATTGATCATTTAGAGCATATTGCTAGATTAGGGCAGAATGCAGAAGTTATAGATAAGGTTGAAGAGTTCAAACGTATGATAGTTGAGATTGATGATGGTCACCCAGGTAAACTTATTTAATAGATATCGCCCTCAAAATTTAAATGAAATTGTTGGACAAGAAGCAATTTCTCGTATCTTATCTAATGCTTTATTGAAACAACGTGTTGCAGGTGCGTATCTTCTACGTGGGTCACGAGGAAGCGGTAAAACTTCTGTAGCTAGAATATTATGCAAAGCAGTTAATTGTGAGCAGTTGAAGGGGTCTACGACGTGTGGAGAGTGTAACGGTTGTAAATTTGCGTTACATGATGCTGTGGAGATAGATGCAGCTTCCAATAGAGGCATTGATGCCGTTAGAGATTTAATTGAGACTCTTCCCTTTCGTCCTCAACATGTTGATAAGAAATTTATCATTATAGATGAGGCCCATCAGTTAACCTCAGCAGCTTTAAATGCTTTATTAAAAGTAGTTGAAGAGCCTCCTAAACATGTTCATTTTGTGTTCTGTACTACGGAAAATCCTTCAACGGATACTGATACCGATAAAGCTTTTGTGACATTATCTTCTAGATGTCAGATTCTTCAATTTAAGAAAGTAGCACCTAAAGCGATGTTAGATAAGTTAGCGCGTATTTGTTTAGCGGAGAATACAATAGTCTCTCGTGATATTTTAATTAGTATTATTAGTAAATCTGACGGTTCTTTGAGAGATGCTGAAAATATTCTAGATAGTATCTTAACTTTATCTGGTTCAGAGCCTCCTGAGCGCATAATTCAGTTCTTATATGGAGAAGTTGAGCAACTATCTCTTGAATTATTCAGAAATTGTTGTATCGGCACTTCTACTGATAGTCTGCTTTCAGCTAGAAAGTTGTGGGATTCAGGGGCAAATCCTATAGAAGTAGCTGAATTTTTAGTAAAATTTGTTACAGATTGTTTATATTTGAAACATGAATTGACAGTTTATCGCCCATCTGATACTGTTGAGCAATTAAAAGAAATTTCTAATAATATTGAAGAAAGTATATTAACCACTATAGCGGAGCACTTTACGACGTTATCTCGTTCTAACCGTGATGATTTACTGTCTTTAGAATTAGCAATTTGTGATATATTTACTTACCGGACTGAGAAGACGGTATTAGTAGCATCGGACATTGAAGTGTGGTAATGTCCGAATTAATCGATATAACGGTAGATACTGATTCTGAATGGAAGAAATGGTATCGTGAAGTTGAAAATAGAACGTATGTCATTTCTCATGATTTAGATAAATGGCATGTTCCCGGTAAAGCTACTTGTGTACTTTATGCACGAATTAAGCGCAAATTTCAAAAATGGAAAGGGTCTAAGTGTTTAGTTAGGCATAATCCCGCAAAAGATAAATTATGGGTCACTGTTCAGGTACCTGATAATTATTGTGAATGTGGGAAACTAATTAAAGTAGACAAGACATATTGCATGCCTTGTGCTGTATCTAAGACTAAATCCAGTAAACCCTTTTATGATACTTATAGAATACGAGAGATTACGGTACTAACTCAGGATTTTGAACATGTTTATCGGTCATTTAAATATATGGATGTCAAAGATAAACTAATTATTCATCATCTTGATTGTGACGTTGTTGGACGGCATAAGCGTTGTGAGCATGTACGATCTTTCATTCAACGAAATAGAGCTATATTACCTAAATATACTAGTCGAGTCCGCAGAAATATCACAGAAATGGTAAAACTTATACGATGAGATGTATAATTTGCGATGATTGGTCGCCAGATGCCATAGAATGTGATTACTGTGATTCTATGGTTTGTGATGTTTGTGTTGTGGATGGAGATTCTGGAGAAACTTTTTGTTCGGAAGATTGCCAATCTGAGTTTTATGTGAATTAATTCTTAGAATGTGGTAAAATTGTTCCACATGAGTTAAATTAATGGATGAAGAAAATCGCTGGGACGAGAAATATGATAAGGCCGTTTCTGCTATAGTTAGGGAAACTTTAACTATTGTGGAAGGTTTTTACGTTGAGTCCGGTCAGCGTAATGCTTTACGACGGTTAATTCGTAAGTCTATCTATGGAATCACGGATAATTTAAAGAAGGAACTCGTAGACGAGTTTGATGCGGAGGAGAATAATGCCTGACTTTAAGGGACGAAAGGATTTTCCCGAAGTTGCTGACGAGAAGATTAAGATTGGGGATTATAGTGGGACTAACCGTTTAGCAATTACAGATATTTATTCTCCTAAAGGGGAGCCAGAACTCAGAGATCAGATAATGGAGCCTGTTAAGGGAGAGACGAATAATTACGATTCTCCTATCCTTTCTCAGCAACCTGTAATTGTCCTTTCAGATACTGAATCAGAGATAGCTTTAATCAAAGCTATTGAAGAGTATGTGGAGAAAGAGACTGATTACGATGCGGAATATGGTCATCTGCAAGAACCTTATGATGCTCAGATGGGCGGAGAGCAGCGCGGAGTTAGGGGACCTAAGATGGCACCTGACTTTAAACGAAATAGGTCAGGCCCACCTGAATCTAGAAAGATTTCACAATCGCACGGCATGATGACTGCTGCTGATGAGGAAGAGGCTAAAACTAATATCGGTGAAGGCCATCAGAGTGAGATGGGACATGCTGTAGATACTGAGACGGGTGAACGTTTCTTGACCCCTCCTCGTACTCCTACTAGTGATGTAGCTTCCCGTAAAATACTTAAGAGTGATGACTTAGAAGAAGGTTCTCGTTCTTGGTCTTATCAAGGATAAATGCCAGCCAAATCAGAAAAACAACGTAGATTCATGGGGGCTGAGCTTGCTCGTAATCGTGCTGGTAAGAAGACTAAAACTGGCATGAGTGAAGATAAGCTCAGCGATTTTGCGTCTAAGTCTATGGTAGCTTCTCTAATGAAAAAAGCTATTGATGGCTACGTAGAAAAACATGAACGCACGGTGTTGCCTTGTGGACACACTGAAGGTTCAGAACTAGGCAAAGCTTGTACTCAGAATATGTGCGGAGCATCGGGAGCTTCTGGTACTACGGGAGCGTCAGGTACGACTTATACTGCACAACCAAGCATGGGCAGCGCACCTGGTGGCGGTTCGATGGGTATCCATGCTACTTCTGCTCCGGGATCAGGGGGTGGCAATACTGGCCCATCTGCTGCTTCATTTGCGACCTATGGCCCGCAGGAAGGCGGATTTAGACGGTCTGCTGACTCTATTGAATTAATTAATGCTTATTTAGATAAGCAATCACGTTATAAATGTGGACATAAAAAAGGTGATCCAAATCATTTAGAAGCTGCTTGAGGTGGTATGTAACTGCCGTAGGCAGGTGAGGGTAATATGGCATTAGATGACGGATGGGAGCTTCCGGCATTAGAAACCATTTCAGTATCCGAAGAAGAACTTCTCCTATTAGATTGGGTGATGTGTTCAGCTTCAGGGCTGATTCCGAATGCCTCAATAGAAGACTTAGTAACGAATTGGTCTGCTTTTAGAAGTGATGTTTTAAAGGCGATTAGCTCTTTAAATCGACAAAGAAAAAATAATCCACAATCTCTTCCTACAACGGTTGAGGCGTTGCCCGTAGATGATTTTACGGCTAGAACGTTATTAGCGTTGGTTCCCACTACATTTAGGTGGGGTACAGGACTTGATTGTGGATACGATTTGAAATTAAAACTTTATAGATTTCTTAATAAAGAGGTAGAGCCTGATGCCAACAGCACCGAAAACGAAACCGACAGTAATACCCAAGACGAATCCACGGGTTCAGCCGGATCCGGAACCTAATTTTGAGCCTGCTCGTTGGTGTCCTAATCAAATAGAGAAAATAGCTCCAATTGAACCGTAAATGAAACAGACTAAACACCAGCCTGGGGTAATCGTTAAAAGGCAATTTAATAATTATAGTGAATTTCAAGACGCGTTATGGAATGCGTTTGATGATTTCTATTATGCCGATGTAGGAGGATACGGAGCTACTCGTATGCCTACTCCTGGTAAAGTAGTTGAACCTGTTAATTCATATAATTTAGATTTTAATGATTGGAAATTACGAGTTATACAACGTTGGAAAGCGGAAGCAGGCAGAGATAACCAAACTCGTGGAGTTTCGTCAGAGGACGAATTTTCTGATAATCTCTGGTATTATTTATATGAACGATTTTTGGACGCTACTAATACACACCACAAGCCTAAGGTTAAAGCGTTTACTCCAGTAAATAGTACGTGTCCAGATCCTGGTGCTGAATCTTTTAATACAAATCAACATATGGACGGAAGTTAGGTAAGGTATGGTTTTAACAAAGGTAAGGAAGGAGATAGGTAAGGCTAAAATGAAAGCAGAAGTTGAAGTTAATCGAGCAGCTAACGTTAAATGGTTACTGGCGAATAGGTCTGATTTAATTGATAATTATCCCAACCGATGGGCTGCAATTGACATAGGATTGGATGGCCCAGCAGTTCAGTATGTAGATATTGAATTATTTGAAGTTTTTAAAGTAATGACGATGCGTGATTCTTCATCAGCAACGATCTATCATCTTTGTAATGCGTATCACCCACCTGTAATATTGGTAGCTCCGCCGGAGGTTTGGCAAAATGACACAGTCGAAGTCTGATTTAGATTTCTTAAGCGGTCTTCATATGATGATTGATTCAATTGAATCTTCTCATATAGTAAAAGCTGACGAAGATTTACCTGAAGCTGATCATTGGTGTCCTGATGTACAGGCATGGCATACTGCAGACCATGAGGCTGCTAATGCACCATCTGTGCATGTAAATGTTGACTCAGATAGTGGGGATGACCCGTATCAGTCTGAGAATGCGGTAGAGAAGACAGGGATAGCTGCTACTGTTGCTAGGGCAGCTGCGCCTGCGGTAGGAGAAGCGATAGGTACAAAAATATCGCAAGGTATGGACGTAGAAAAAGGCGAATATGACCAGAATACTAATTTAGAAAGACATGAGCAGGAAAATACTGAGTCTAGTATTGCTGAACCATTTTTAAATAGATACGCTACTGCCGATGAAGAAGATGACGAGTCAGATGATATGTCAAAATCTTGGGATTTTATTAATTCAGTAGTGCAGACTCATGCTAAATCTATAGATATTCTAAAGATTTGGGGTTCGGTAGATCGAGTATTGCCCAAGGCCGATGACGATACGATGTTAGTCGATGATATTAGTATTTTAAAATCATTTGATTTAGATGAAACTACTGATGTAGAAGATTTAATAGAAGGTACGGTAGTTCATAAGATGTTAACTGAGCGTTCTAGTCGTCCTACATCGGAATGGTGGGAATCTAGTATGAATATTGCTAAGAGTATAGATTCGGTTGAAGAGCCTGCTTTCTTATCTGCTTTCTTATATTATGAGCCAGATACGTTTGAATTATCTGATTTCTTATCTGTTGAGAAAGCTGAGAATGCAGTAGCTCAAGACTTGGAAATGATGCCTAATAGTGATATAGGCTCTGCCATTGACGGTCTTGGTTTATCCGCAGACGGACATCATGGCCCTAAAGATGAAGATTGTGATTGACCAAATTCTCAAGCTCAGAAGTCTTCTGAGCATGGAGAACTAGAGAAAGAAAGTCCTACAGGGGAACAAGTTGTGACGATTGGTCCAGGAGGGGCAGCAGGCGCATCTTTACCTTCGCATGTGAATGAAGCTACTGCTATGAGAAGCACAGGAGCACGTCATGCTCCTCTATTTGGAGGCTCTTCGCCTTCGGCTCCTGTTCAACAAGCTATACAGCCTAGTCGTGGATTTTAATTAATGACTGATTTAAATGCTCTCGATGCATTGATTAAAGAATTGGAGGATGTTGATGTCCTCAGTCTTTATCAAGACCCGTCGCATACTGTAGAACTAGCACATCATAATGATGTGTTTTTTGTGCGTTTAGACGGTAATAATTTGTATGCTGGCCCTGATGGGGAAAAAGCTGCCTCCGTGTTTTATCATCAAGTAGCTCAGATTCATGATGATGGCGAACAAGGCTCTGACCCATCTTTTGCAGCATTGAGAGAGATTTTACAGGCACGTAACGACCATGTTAGGGATATGTTGGCAGCAATCGGACATGACCATCTAGCTGCATCTTTAGATGGTATTGAGTTAGTTAAATCATTTACTGAAGAGAATTTTCTTAACGTAATAAAACATAATCGTAGTAACTTGGATGTATTAGAGTTTGCAAGTTATCGTCCTTCTGAGAAAGAAGGCGAAGAATGTCATACCTGCATCTTTTTTGCTGCGGGTGGGTACTGCACTAAGCTAGACCTCCCCGTTAAGGAAGAGATGTATTGTGATCTTTATAAGCCTGTACCTATGGCTGGTAGGAACGAAAAGTGGGCAGAAGTTTCTGAACAGCCCTGGGAAGCCGAAGAGCATAAAGAAGAAGATGAGATAGATGGCGTACAGAAAGATGTTCGCAATCTACTTTATACCAGTGATGAGAACTTAGAGAGTCCATCTAATTACAAGACAGATGAGCATAAGCCTAATGTCATCATGCGGGAATATATTCCTCATGACGCAGAAGAAGGCTTTGCTTTCTTGGTTAAGAATGTCGATTCCGATGGCGTTGAGATTAGACTAACTCAACAAGATGGAGAATGGTTTGCTATCAGTAAACAAAGGGATATTACTGATCTGGGTGATCCTTTTCAGTCTGTTGGCGACGTATTTACTCCGAAAAAAGTAAAGCTTCGTGACGGCGAAGATGCGGAAGGCATTGATAAGATTAATCAAGTACGGGGACGAGAGCCGATAGAAAAGGGGCAAGAAATAGAAAAGATTATTCCTGCTTTGGGTGCGATTGCAGGAGGGGTAGCTCGCGGAGTCGGGGCTGTTGCATCAGGTATTGGGAGCGTAGTAGAAGGAGTTGGGGGTGCTGTTGGAGATGCCATTCAGCAATCAAATAAAAATGACCGTAAACCTAATCAATTAGGTACTGCTAAAGTTCCTAGTCGTATTAAAGCTCAACATGATAACTTTAAAAATCTGGAATATTCAGATATAGATGAAGGTCGTGTTCCATCTAAACCGATACAAAAGCAATCTAATGAAGGCGGATTGGGAGTAGATGATCCTGAAGCTTTAAATGACGGAACAATGGCTTCTTCTCAGCATTATCGTAAGTTAAAAGAAGAAGAGGAGAATAAAAAATCCTCTTTAGCTATGAAGGCTTATGCTAATAATGAAAGAGATGCTCAAAAGCCGATTGATCCTGATGCAGATGGACGAGAAGCACTTTCCAGTGCAGAAACTGGCACAGGAACACAAGCTTTTTCCTCTGGTGCTGTTATAGATATTTCTCCTGACGAGACAGATGGAGTAAATATCAACAGTAAAGCTTCTGGCGGCGCAGGCGGCGAAGGAGTAGATGGTGGAGGAGATGGCAGTGCTACGATGATTGCTCCCGCCGACGCTACAGATACCGATTTAGAATCTGATTATGATTCTGATTTGAAGCCTATTAATCGTACTCCTGTTTTGAAAGAAGGCGGTGGCGGAGGAGGTGCAGGCGGTGGCGGAGGTGCTGGAGGCGACGGAGGCGGTGGAGGATTTAGCGGAGGCACGGCTATGTCTTCAGGAGGAAGCGGAGGAGACGCAACTCATACTGCTACACACGGTGGACGTACCGGACGAGAGCGTAAATATAATTCAGCTTTGCAATTGAAAGATTCAATGGATGCTGGATCCTATGAAGGCGTATCTCAGCTTCCATATCCATCTGATGATAATACTCGTCCTCCTCGTTCTGTGGAACGACATAAGCCCGGAGATTCTGAAGATGAAGAAGCAGAACAAAGAGCTTCAGACCAAGAACATCAGATTCCTAGAGAACAGCAACCTATTGGACTAGATCAAGCTAGTAGTTATGTGATTGCTGATGATGAAGAAGCATATTCTCCAACTGCTATCTCGCAGAAACCTGAGCATGAAAGAGTTGGTAGACAATTTATCGATGAGGACCATCGATTACGAAGTATTAATGATAATGCTGCTGAGCAGTACACTAATTTATCAATGTTATCCCAAGACTTAGGCAGTTACACTTTAGGTAAGGGAGATACTCCTGAAGCATTGGGAGAGAGTGATGCATTTAAAGTATTAACTGCTAATTCCATTAAAAAGATGGATACAGGACGTACTTTAGTTGTTGCGGGTTGGGGAAATTATTACATTGTAGACCGTGAAGGCCATCGTATCGGTTTGGATGGTATGCGACGTGCAATGAATAATTTCTTAGGCAAGAAAGAATTTGCAAATATGAATATTTTCCATTCTGGAATCCAGGTTGGTCAAATTCTACGACGATTTGTAGATTCAACCGGAAAAGAATGGAAGACTGAAGTTCGACCTGAAGGATTATTTGTTGTAGCAGCTTTCAGAACTGATTTAGAAGTTTCTAGAAAAGCTATGGCAGAAGTCTTAAAAGGTGGAATGAGAGGCTTTTCTATTGCTGGGAATGCTAAAGATAAGAAAACAATCTGTGAACATGGTAAATGTTGGACAGAAGTAACTGATTTAGAAATTTATGAAGTTACGTTGTGCGTTACTCCAATGAATCCGAAGTCTTACATTACTGATATCATACAAAAACCTGATCCAATGATATGTCCAGAATGCTATAACGTACAGCAACTAGAGTTTGATTCTAGTTTACGACCTAAATAAAAATTAATTAATGCAACTTTTTGGTAAAAATATAGACACCTATCATATTTTCAATTATTATATAAGTTAGTCCTATTAGGAGGGGCAAAGTATGGCTTCCAATACGTCAAGCGAACTTCTGCCTATCTTGAAGGCTTTGCGAGAGTATATCGTCAAAGAGTATGGAGTGAATTATCCTCCCCATGTTCGTGGCGAAGATGCTTCTCAGAAAGCATTGCCCGATGATTGGGTAGACAAGTTGGAACCCCTTAGCGGCGGCGATACCGTAGGCCGGAACCAGATGGGTTCATCTGGAACCAATTCTACTAAAGCTGGCGCACAGGGAACCGATCCTTATCTCCATAAGAGCGACCTAGAAGCAGTCTTGGCTGAATTTGCCAAGCACTTTGTTGAAGGCCAACCAGTGCAAGCTGGCGGACCTCGTGCTGACGGGATGCATGGAGCAGGCGGATACAGCTATCCTGGCGATGGCAATCGCATTCCAGAAGGTCTTGAAAAAGATCACCATGAGAATGGTGACGAAGAAGACATGATGGAAGATGAAGTCGAAGACATCGAAAGCGATGTTTCTGACGATGAAGAAATGATGGACGAAGAAGACGAGGACATGGAGAAAAATTACATGGCCCGTAGTGCTGATGGCATTAATGAGCTTCTTAAGGACATCAAGGGACTATTGAGTTCCCGTGAGCAAGAGAAGCAACAATATAGCTCTCTTTCTAATGAGATCGATAGCCTCAAAAAGTCCGTACAGAAAGATGTTAAAGATGGCATCCGTAAGGGCTTAAAGAGCTTCAACCTTAATCCCTCTCATGGGGATATGGCTACTCGCACTCCTCTTTATGGGGAAGCGCAACAGCCAGAACAAGATTTCTCCACTCAGATGCCTGACCAGCGCATTGGAGTAGAGGGTGAATCTTTCCAGAAGTCTGACGAAGACCAAGCTGCTGATCAATTCGTTGATGGCATCGAGCAAATCGTCAAGCAGACGGATTCTAATGACCTTCGCGGTCACTTTAAGTTGGTAAACGGGATGCGTAACCAAACTGGTGAGCTTACTCCCCAGACTTTGTATTACTATCCACGACCTTCAAATAATGGGAGGTCTAGCTAATGGCTGATCTAAGCATAGCGCAGTATATATCTTCTGCGGAGCGAAATCTGCGAAGCTCACTGATGCCACCTGGTTACTTTGCTAAGCAAACATACCTTCAGGTATCAGATGTGTTCACTGCAACCTATGGCCGAAAGGTCTGGGATGCACTGAACAACCAGACACGATTCTGGAATATCCTTCGGAAAGTTCAATGGGGACCTACCACTGGTTGGCGTTTGCGGTCAGACCGGGGCGATAGTCGCTCCCGTCCCGTAACGGAAACTGGTTCACTCCCCACTGTCGATGTCAGCAACTACGTCAACGTGGACTCTGCTCCTCGTATCGTAGCCACTGACTTCGGTGTCTCACTCAAGTCCCAGATCATGAGCGGTCTTGAAGGTGGTATGGGGGATAACCTGGCAGTTGAGCA
>TARA_R110002020_G_scaffold18695_2_pt1 | contig 24565 bp, 26 predicted proteins | sample TARA_R110002020 | Tara Oceans TARA_R110002020 (sample SAMEA4396489) | marine metagenome | biome: Westerlies Biome; feature: [MES] marine water layer (ENVO:01000295) within the mesopelagic zone...; material: water (ENVO:00002006), including particulate matter (ENVO:01000060) such...
TGCGTCACGCGATACCATAGAAGGTATGGAGGAGAGGTCTAAGGCTTCTATAGCCAAAATCGAAGGGGTTATGGCAGATGTTAAGAAGTTTTCCGAAGGGGGCAGACTTCCAGAGAATTTGCAGAGCCAATACATAAACGAACTACTGATAACGTGGGGGGCCTCCCTTACAACTCACCCGACCTTACCCGCGGCAGTCGGGGCCGCGCTTAATAAGAGCATAGAGGTCAAGGACAAGTACCGTGAAGATTATGCCAAGAGCCTTAACACCCTACTAACCAACACAACTGCAATGGAAACGATGCAGCTTGAGCTTGCGAATGCAACTGATGCTGCGCGTATTGCTTTGGCGAAGTCAGCCTATGAATTTAATACGGGGGCAGTAGAAGCGGGCCGGCAGTTTGAGAAGGAGGCCTATGCAGCCAACGCCGAGCGGGTGAGGTTGCAGACGCAGCGGTCAGCGGTGGAGGCACAGAGTTTAGCAGCCTTAGCTCAACTCCATGCCGCCATCAACGGGAAGCCAGATGCAGATGAGAGACTGCTAAAGAGTCTGATGGATACTAAGTTCAAGGAAATGGTGGGGGCTGCGAATGCATCAGGTGATCACACGGAGTTGCGTAAATGGTTCTATCCCGACAAAGATGGAAAGTATTCTCCCAGTCAGTACAGGGCTGAGGCATGGATAAGTAACATAATCAACCCGATGGAGGAGGCAAAAACTTCTAGTCTTGCCAATGACTCATATCAGCGTGCCAACAGGGCCAGCTATGTAGCGGCTAAAAAAGAGGCAACGAAGGCTTGGGAGAAGGCCAAACTAGGAGTCCCCAATGCGGAAGGTGTCGCGTCAACTTTCACGCAGCTTTTCCCAAATCTAAGTATACACAGCGATGAAGGGCAGGCCGCATTGCGGGGCATAGATCAGACCACCTTTGAGCGTGCCTTCTTTATAAATAAATATGGGGCTAGACTTAGGGATGACTGGGCACGGCCCTTCAATGAGGATTATTTTGTAGGTGGTGGTGCAGGTGGGGAGTGGAGCGCAAGACGCGGAAAAGAAGAAGAAAGATAATTTACACCGTAACAGGGGTGCAAATGCACTTCTATTAAGTTGCTGAAATGAGAGTAGCTTATGGCTGAATGGACAGTTAACGACCCAAGTGGTCGAGAAATTATAGTGACGGCTCCCGATGGGGCAACGCAAGAGCAGGTGATCCGCTATGCTCAAGAGCAAAGTCATCGTCTTTTTGCTGCTCCTCAAGAGGAGGAAAAGGAAGAGGATAGCTGGGCGTACACAACCATTGGTGCGCCAGTAATCCGAGGTTGGAATCAACTTGAGACCACCGAAGCTGTTATGGGCAATTTGATGGGCTGGCGCTCCGACGAGGAGGCGGCTGAGTTAATCGCAGAACACCAACGAGATATTGCCGCAACTCCCATGAGCGAAAGCACCCTACAGGGTCTTCAGGCTATACAAGAAGTTAGACCGGGGGATTGGTGGGGGGTTGTAGAGGAACTTGTAGCCAACCCCGCTGCTATAGTGGATGTCACCATAAGCAGCCTTGTGTCATCCATTCCCGGTCTTGTCGGATTTGCTGGTGGTCTGGCTGCTGGCGGAGCCGTTGCTGGCCCTATTGGAGCAGGGATAGGTGGAGCTACAGGCGCTGGCACCGGTAGTCTCGCTGTTGAATATTCGCAATCCTTTGTGGATGCGATGAACCAAGAGGGCACCGACACACAGAATGCAGAACAGGTACTGGCGTTTCTAAATGACCCCCAAAAAATGGAAGTCGCAAGAGAGTTTGCATTAAATCGGGGGATTCCAATTGCCGCTTTTGACGCGCTTACCGCAGGTATTGCTGGTAAGTTGTTTGGCCCGACAGCAAAGGTGGTGGCTGGTAGGAAAGCATTTGAAAGGGCCAGTGAGGCAGGCCGCGATGCCGCAGATACAGCCAGACGGGCAGCGCTGGAGTCAGGGGTTGCCAGTGCCGCGCAAGTGGAAAAACAGGCGTCTCGTGCAGCGTTGAGGGCAACAGGAAAGCAACTGCCATTAAGGGCTAAGGTGGCGGGCGCTGGCGTAGAGCTACTATCTCAGGCTACTGGCGGTGGATCTGGTGAGGCAGCAGCACAGATTGCTACCGAAGGGCACGTTGGAAGCCCCGGTGAGGTCGGGCTTGAAGCGTTTGCAGAATTACTTCCCGGCACTATAGAAGCTACTATCGCAAGCAGGCGTCCTCGTGTAGCACCAGCACCGAGAGACCCCACAGATATCCCCGCAGAACCAGCGCCTCTAACACGAGAGGCGTATGATGCTCCCATAGGAGCAGACTTAGATCCTGTTGCATTTGTGCAACAGCAAGCCCAGCAATTCGCCCAAGACACACCCGTGTCGATGACGGGCGGAGTCCCCAGTACAAGTACAGAAGATTATAATGTTGTTCCTTTCAAGGGCACCGATGACGCTGGCGTAGAGTTCTCTGGTTGGCGCGTTGAGACCAAGGCTGGCATACCAATTACCCCTGTTATAGACAATGAGGCCAGAGCCGAGGGTGCAAGGGAGGCTTTTGTTGGAGAGCTTAAAGCCAGCTTTGCCATTCAAGAGCAGGAAGAACTTAATATGCGGGCAGATGAAGCGCTGGGTCCGCTGCGTGCGGATGAAAACCCGGACCTGTTTCAAGCTGCCAAGCAGGCGAATGCTGATACCGTCCTTCCGTTTAATGATCTCAGTCCAGCCCACCAGAAGAAGATTAACAGTTGGCGAACCAATAACAAAGACGAGGCCCCACGCTTGGCGGCGGGGATGGTCGCTGTTGAAGAGATGTCGCTCGCTGGACTAAGGGATAAAACCATAGATTCCTATTTGGCAGGAGCTATGGATGTGGCGAAGGAAACTGCTTCAGTAAAAAGTATTCAACAGCTTACCGCAGCCCGCAATATAAGGAATGATGATCAGGCGTTTCAGGATTTTGCCCGACGTGCAGCAGGTGGACGTTCCAAGAAGGGTAGCTGGAAGGCAATGGGGGGTAGTCAGCTAGGACGCCTGAAGGAAAGACTGGAAGAACTGGGCGCGACACTACCGGGCGAAGAGCGCCAATCTATCCCAGTGCCTAAGCGTAAGCCCTTCACCGCCCCTCAATACAATGCTGTCGTCTCTTCTGCCCGCAGGCAGGGAGAGCGTGACACTGTATGGAAGGTGGAAAAGGTCAGCACTGGCAAGACTGTGCCGAATGGCTCCCGCTTCTTCTCCGAGCAGCGAGCGGAGGCCTTTAGAAATAATATGAAGGATAGTAAGGGAACCCGGATCACACCATACAAGATCAAGACCCCGCTGCGTGAGGGGGAAATACAGAAGTCAGATGTGACTGAGGTTCTTGGAGGAGGGGTAGAAAATACCGACGCCATCCTCGATGCGGCTGTGGAGCGTGGCGATCTGATTAAGGTGCGCGGCCAACAGAGATGGCGCGTTGCTGATTATGCCATAAGAGAAGCACAGCCAATGATGCCGGGTCTCAAGAAGAGACTTGCTGCCCGCTTGCGGGGGGCCGGGATATCTTCAAATAAGATTGCGCTGGAACTGGTAGAGAAATTGGAGGATGGGGATAAGGGGGATTACGTTAATCGGGTAATGCGTCTGGCGCTGAACAAGGTGCCAGAGAACGCTACGCCTGAGCAGGCGACTGCCATATTAGGGGAAACCCTAGACCATGAGATAATCCATGCCCTTGTTGAGTTGGGTGTCTTAACTAAAGCCGACATGGCTTTGCTGGGCCGGTTCGTGACACGAGCCAAGGTGCCCACTACCGATATGACTTATCTGGAGCAGGCGCACAGGCAATACAGTGAACACCGGGACTACCAAAAGAAGAATGATAAGGGCGACACTGTTATAGATGAAGACGCTATTGTTGAAGAGGCAGCGGCTGAAGCGTTTCGAGACTTTGCAGCGGGTAGACTAAATGTTGTCGGCAAGCCACGCACCCTGTTCAGAAGGATTATAGATTTCTTCCGGGGCGTGTCGTCCTTGTCGCCAGCGGATGCGATGTATTTCACAGCGCGCTTCACTCCTATTGTGGAGGGCCGCGTTGCCCAGAGGGGTGTGCCTCAGACAAGAGTTACCACTGGTCAGAGAGACAGTGATATGCCTGAAGAGGCAAGGCCAAGAAGGAGGGCTATTGATCCAACTGAGCTTGATGGTCAGCAGCCAGATGGTAGCCATCCCTATCGTATAAGCGGGAGAACGCCGCAGTTTAAGGGTGCGCCAGTCGACAGCGCAACGGCTGACGAGAGAGGATTTGATAATCCAGTAACGCAGGATTTGCCAGTCAATACTGAAGCAGTCTTTAAGGGTAAAGCTAGGGGCAAGGGCAGGGACGATCCTGCTGTAAGAGCAGCAAGGCTATTTAGGCGGCTTGTTCCCGGCACTTATATGGGGTTTAGAACAAAGTCGAGAAATCCAGAGAAGGTTATCAGAGAAGTCCAAGACCATATGGTTGATAATCTTTTGTGGCTGTACATGCAGCTAAGTCCTGAAGCACGGGATAGGGCGAAGTTGTGGTATGCCGGTGGAAGGGAGCTTGTCTCGAATCTGGCGCAGCAATATGACGTTCCTGATCGTGTTATAGCTGCTGTTATAGCTTCGCTATCTCCACAAAAAGACTGGTACATGAATGTTAGTCTGGCAGAGAGGGTGCTTGATATACATACCGGATTTACCCGTGGTAACAAGAAGGGTTTTGTTCCAGATAATGCAATGCGGAAAAAGGCCATTGAGCTTTTTCCTAAATTAAACAAGAAGCGTCTCATAGAGATAATGTCGCGCCCATATGAGGATCATCAAAACTCAAGAGACAAGGCTATCTGGGTCAGAGTCTATGACGAGGTTAATAATCCACAGGCGTATAGGAAGATAACGCCAGAAGGTAAATGGTTTGGAGAGGCTGAGGGTAGTGTTGGCTGGGGGTCAACAACTGAAATCGCAAAGGCGATTAGGGCTCTTGAGGATCAAAGCAAAGAGGGGATACACAGGACTTTAGGTTCAAAACATAAGATAAGAAACTTTTATAATAATCTTCTTGCACCAAACTCCACCGCTGGAGACATAACGGTAGACACTCATGCTGTTGGCGCTGCCTTTGTTCTTCCTGTTTCAGGAAATTCTTCAGAGGTTAATCATAACTTTGGAACCTCTTCCTTGAAAGCCAAGCAGCCAAAGGGGTGGGTTGCCACAACATATGATGGCAGCGTAGGCGCTGCCGGGACATATGGTATAATTGCCGATGCTTATAGGGAGGCTGCGCAGAAGGTTGGCATCCTTCCGAGAGAGATGCAGTCCATAACATGGGAAGCTGTACGTCTGTTGTTCCCTGCCACATGGAAGAACAACAAACTAAATCTCAATAAGGTCCGTAATGTCTGGAAAGAATTTGAACAAGGAAAGATTGGAACTAAAGAGGAGGCAAGGGATAGAATCCTTGAGATAGCAGATGGCATCAAAAACCCAGACTGGTTCGACACTAGAGATCAGAGAGATGATGGAGGACAAAGTTCCAGTTACGATGGAGAACTGGCTCAAATACGTTTACGCAACTGGAGACAGGCCAGAGAATCCGCTACTGGAACTGGACGTGCCGATAGAGGTGCAGGAGGCAGAGGGCCTAGACATTCCTTAGCGGAAGCACAGCCACGCAGGCGTGCTATTGACGAGAGGGTCCGCTCTGGCCCTCGCTCGATGACGGAGAGGGAAAAGAAATCCCTTCAAAGAAGTTTTGGTAGGTTCAGAAATGTAACCGACAGGGATTTTGTTCCCCTCAAAATGTATAACGGAGGCGTTACTCCAGTTTTTGTGGAGGGGGAAAGATATCCGGTGGTGTTGCTATCTGGTCACAATGAGTGGGCAGAAAGCCTTGGTAAGTATGCTGGATGGGGGCAGAAGCACGCCGCCCTGCATCTCGATGACATCGTTGAGAACACGAATTATAACTCCGTGGACTCTTTTGTGTCTGGCATTCTTAATATGTATAACGCCAACAGAATCAACAAGACACTGAAGGAAGCAGGGTTTGAGGTATTTGAAACAGATAACTACACCGACAACATACTCGGGAAGAAACTTGTTATGCGCTGGTGGTATGACAAATGGGCTACCCCCGGCACTCTTGTCATGCAGCCTATTAACCTTGCTGCAATTTTCCCCGGCAACCCGGCCTTCCATAACAAGAGCTTCGCCTCTCTCGTAACTGCGTATGCGCTTCCCGTCGTTAAGGGTAAGTACAATGTGCGCCCAACCCAGATCATTAGCCCCGCCGTTAGCTTAACTGCAAAGAGGGTTGCCAACGGTGCCGACGCTAATAGGCCTATACTTACGCTACCGAAGCAGGAGAAGCGTAAGCATTCTCTGAACAATCCTGAAGGCCTTGATGCTTCTGACCGAGCGCTTCGGGCTGAGGTGATGGGCTCTACCAGCAAGGAACGTAAGACGCTGGGTGACTACGTCCTTGGAATGTTCCGGTATACCGATCACTTCTCTCGCCCTAGTCGATGGCGGTGGAATCTTGTTGATAGGTGGGAAGGGGTGCGCGCCACTGAAGTGGCTTTAAGAAAGAAATTCCCTGATATCTATGCCAACATCTACGCTGACTCTAGTGCAGCAGCCATGATGGCTATGCTCGACAGGTCTGCTGGTCTGATGCAGCAGTTCCTGACAGCGGGCCCCGTCATGTACAGCCGGGGAATGTTCCATGCCATCAATGAAAGGATAGTAGAGGCAGCGCCTCCTGAATTACGGATGGTGTTGAGGCAGGAGTTATCTGACCTCAAGGTTCGTGCAGGGTATGCCCCGGAGGATGAGGTAAAGGGCCTCATGCAAATATTCACCCCACTCTATGATCTCCGCAAGAGCGGTGCCTTTGATGCGTGGGAACTCTACGCCGCTGCAAGGAGGGCCGAGCGTCTTCTGGTAGAGGGGCGTGAGTTCTTAATGACAAACGAGATGATAGAGCAGGGCTTGGCGATAGCAGACAAGCCACAGTATCAGGATGCTGATGGCAACTCTGTGATTAAACAAGTTTATGATGACTATCAGAAACTAAACAACGCCCTGATCTTAATGATGGAAGATGCCAATCTGATTTCAAAAGAAGCAGGTCAGCTATGGAGAGATAACAGCGACTATCTTCCGTTCTATCGGGAGCTTTTTGTAGACGATACTAGAGAGGGAGGTCTCAACGGTCAGGTTGTTTATGATCTTCCGGCAACTGAGCAGGATGAGGTGTTGAAAGCCTCCTCAGAAAGCAGCGCCGCCGGGGCCAATAACAATTTGCTACAAAATATGTACAATGTTCCAGCCCCAAGGGAACTGAAGGGAGGTAGGACAACATTCTTTATCATGGTTAATGGGATAAGGGATGTGAAGGTCTTCGATAAAAAGACGGGGCCGGTAATCCTTCAGAGGATTGATCAGTTAAAGAGAATAAATCCCGAAGGAACAAGGATTGAAGTAAAGGCTAGCACCCAACGCATCCAAGACCCGCTCGAAAATATTCTCCGTAACGCCAACGCTGCCATCACTGCCTCCATGAGAAATGTAGGGATGCTGCGCGCTATCAGAGACTTAGGTCGGCTGAATATGGCAACGCGAATGCTGCCCGGAGCAGAGAAAAAGGACGGCGTATCGTGGAGTCAAATAGGCGTAAGGGTTAATGGGGAAACGGTGTGGTTTGAAACAAGGGACAGGCTGTTGCTCAATTCTATGCAGGCAACAGGTGATCTCCAGATACCGGGGATGTCAATCATGTCCACCCCGGCGAATGTCCTGCGCGAACTGGTGACCAAGACGCCCGACTTTATGTTGGCGAATATGTTGCGCGATACAGTTAGTGCTTGGGCTACATCAGGCGCTAATGTCTGGCCTCTCATTGGTACTACAGTGGGCTTTGGGGAGGCTTTAGGTGGTGGAGGCAAGGCCGCTCTGTTGCGATCAAGCGGTGTCTTTGGTGGGTACGATTTCAAGAACGATCCAAAGGATGCGAAGCGGGCACTGCAAAAGTATATGCGCAGCGGTGTAGCTGGTGCTGGGTCAAGTAAAGATTATCTAACCAAAGGATGGATACCGAGCATCAGGTCTCCGTTGGCTCCAGCCATGAAGCTGTGGCAATTCGCGGACGATGTAACTGTAGCCACCGATATGGGAACCCGTATTGCTGTCTACAACGCTGTCCTAAGAGAGACGGGGAACGAAGCACAGGCTGCTTACGAAGCACTTGAAGTTATTAACTTCTCTCGTAAGGGCCGTAGTGCAGGTATGCGATTTGTTACGGCTATGGTTCCCTTTTTGAATGCAAGGATACAGGGACTGGATGTGCTGTGGCGTGGTAGCCCAGCCAGTGCAGATGGTGTTAGTAGTTTTAAGACAGCGGAAAGAAAGCGCAGGTTTATCTGGCGCATGGCTACTCTGGTCGCTCTGTCTGCGGCGTACACTCTTGCTCACAGTGAAGACCCGGAGGAAGATCCGCATTATGCCAACGCCACTGATGAGAAGAAGGATATGTATTTTATCCTCAAGCCTGAGTGGCTTGGTCTTGATCCCAAGACGGTGTGGGTGCCTAGAATACCCATCGCTTTTGAGGTTGGGCTGCTGACCAAGACATTACCGGAGCGCTTGGTCAGGCTGATGAACGGTACTGATGACTTCAAGGCGTTCAGGGAAGCTATGTACAGAGGGGTAGTTGGCACGCTCAACATGAACCCCATACCGCAGTTTATGAAGCCGTTATTTGAAGCCTCGATAAATCTTAAAACATACGATATGTCGTCTATCGTTCCTTACTATTCGGAGGCAAATGCCCCCGAGCAGGCGCGGGCTGGTGTCGGGGAAACTGCCAGAGAACTGGCAAAAGTAACAGGCATTTCTGCCGAGAAGATAGAACATATTCTGATGGCATACACAGGAACACTTGGTCGCTATGCCCTTCAGGGGGTGGACTCGATCTCAAGATCGATAGCCGGATACCCGGACGCACCCGCAATGAACCCAACAGAGTATCCCTTCTTCCAGCGGTTCTTGCAGAGTGATCTTGGGGGCGGTGATCTCCAGTCTTTCTATGCGTTGAGGGAGGCCCTTACGACTATCACCAATTCCATTGCCGACGATGAAGCTAACATGAACTTTGAATCGGCGGATCGGAGACGCAGAGAGAACTGGCCATTGGTATCTCGCAAGGCAAGAATAAACTATTTGGATGGCAGGATTGCTGACCTGCGCCGACAAGAGACGCGCATCAGGGCTGACCGTATCCTCGGTAGCGAGGAGAAGCGAAAGTATATTCGTCAAATTAAGCGTATGAAATCAGAGGTACTCACTGGTATCCGTGAGCTTTCCACCGAAATTAACAGGGAGTTGAGAAAGTAGATGCTTGACCGTCAAAAGTTGGCTGACCAACTGATACTCCACGAAGGGATGGAGTGCTTCCCTTACGTTGATACAGTAGGGAAGACCACCATCGGGGTGGGCAGGAACCTGACCGACAGAGGGCTCAGTCAGGATGAGTGCCGATACCTTCTGGCTAATGATATTAAAATCTCCATCAGTGAACTGAAGGGAAACTTCAACTGGTTCACCAAGCTGGATGATACGAGGCAGGCCGCAATGGTAGACCTGCATTTTAATCTTGGTATCAACCGTCTGAAAACATTTGGTAAAACTCTACGGCTAATAGAAAGGTGTGTGTCAGGTGATGACCTGTGGGACATGGTGGCCGAAGAATTACTTGATTCAAAGTGGGCAACGCAGGTAGGACAGAGGGCTCAAACTCTTGCGCGTATGCTCAAACTGGGTGACAATCCCACCAATTCAAATAATGAGAGGAGAACATGATGGACATCTTAGGTTGGATTTCTAATTGGCCCGCCTACGTTCACGCAATTTTTGGTGTCGTCACTGCCGCGACGGCACTCACGGCGCTCACTCCCAGCAAGGCGGATGACAAAGTCCTGAACTGGATCTTGACCGCCCTCAATATTCTGGCTGGCAACGTAATCAAGAACCGGAACAAAGATGCATGATGAGCATACTCGGCATCTTCAAGGGGCTGCTCAAATTGGGCGGCGTCCTTGCAGAGTGGGGGCGCAACCGCAGTTTGATGAAGGCGGGCGAGGCCAAGGCTGTAAGCAAGGGATTGGTTGGTGCATTTAAGGCACTTAAAACTGCTCGCCATGCCCGCGACAGTGCTGATGTTGAGCGCTTGCGGGATAAGTATGGGCCTCCCAAGCCAGACTGAGGTCAAATTTATTCCTTGCTTGTCACTGCCGGGGCCATTCCCCTATGTTGAGGAGGGTGTGACGTGGGCAGAGTCCACGCTGGTGTGGGGTGACAAATACAATGCCGTATGGGAAGTCCTCTGCGAGGAATAATTGTTAATCATTGAGCGGTTGGTGCAGCCTTTGTTTCGGCAGAGGAATATGTTGGGTGTCAAGAAATTCTATGACCCCCACTCGGTGCCTATAGCCAGTGATCTTGAAGAGAATTTCAAGGATATCCGCAAAGAGTATGACCGTGTCATACAGCGGTATGATGACTTCGCTCCATTCCAAACCATAAGTCCAGATCAAACTTACATCAGCAACGATGACAAGTGGCGGCTGTTCTTCCTTAAAGGGGCGCGCATCTGGTTCAGGAAGAATTGCAACCTGATGCCTGCCACAACCGCTATCCTGCGGAAGCATCCCTATGTGATCTCGGCTTACATCTCGGTGTTGGGGCCAAGGAAGAAGCTCAATCCTCACGCCGGTCCTTACTCAGGTGTGCTGCGCCTGCATCTGGCGCTGGACATTCCTCATCCGAGCCGCTGTCATATCGTGGTGGGTGGTGATCCAGCCCTCTGGAAAGAGGGAAGCTGCCTTCTTTTCGATGACACCTATGAACATTGGGCAGTCAATAATACTGACGAGCTAAGAGCCGTCCTCTTTATGGATGTTCTGAAGCCGCTGCCCCGGCCACTGAACTGGCTTAATTATTTCATCGTCTATGCATCGAGGGTATTCCCTTATGTCGTTATCCCGTGGCTCCGACACAAACGCTGGGAAAAGAAATTCTTTATTTGATGCTGATGGCTGGCATCAATGCCCGTGGTGTGGGGCCACAACCAGAGTAGTATTTGTCCACGGCCATTACCAATGCACCCAATGCCATCGCTCCGTCTATGACTGTTGCGAAGGAATTATGCAGCAATCGACAGGGCATCAGTCGCCCTCTTCAGATAATCTGGACTGAACTTCGCATACACCTTCTCTGTGATCCGGCTGTCCTTGTGACCTAACAGCTTCGACACTTCTATCAGAGGTACGCCAGCCCGAACCAATAGCGTGGCCACCGTGTGTCTTAGTGTGTGAGGTGTGACGCCTTCCAATCCTGCTGCCTTGGTTACCTTCGTCCATATTTTCCTCATGTCCCTGATGCGTCGGCCATTATTGTTTACGACATAGACGCTGTCGGACTTGAGAACTGTGAGCAACTCACGCATCTCAAGGGAGATAGGCACAACTGCCCTCGCCTTGCGCCTGATACATCGTGGGCCATCCTCGTTGAAATCAATGAACCCTTCCTCTAAGTATACTCTGTCTTTGGTGAGGCCAAGGATAGCCTCCTTGCGCTGGCCTGTTAGCAGTGCCATAGCGATGAATGCCCAGACGTGGGGATAAGGACGGGCAGCGGCCAGCAGTCTGTCGCACTCCTCTTTGGACAGCCACCGCTGACGCGGTGGCGGAGATGGCAGACGTGGCACCAGCACCAGCTTGTCGGTGTATCCTTGGGCATAGCACCACCTGATAGCTGCACTCAGAACACCTAGTTCCCGGTTGATTGTACCAGCCGCAGCCTGTCTAGTGGCCATATATCTACTCAGGACATGGCCATTAAGTCTGTGGAGGGGCACGTTTTGCAGGGATGCTGCCATATTTCGCCATGCTATTTCAGCGCGCTCAGTGTCTATCGCGGTATGGCCAATATGCAGGAGATATCGCTGGACAGCCTCCCCCACTGTTGATACTTTTGTCTCGATGTTGCCATGTGCAGTCATCACGGTTACCTCACCCGTGGGGGAGCGGTTGGTCGCCGCTCCCCCGTTTCTTTATTGATTGTGGGGGCCTTCATTTTCCATTGTCTTTATAATTTTTTGTGCAAGCACGTCGCCAAGAGTGTTGCCTGAAGGATACTTGGGTTCTGTTGCGACTGACCTGAGTGTGGCAATTGCCGCCTGCACGCCGCGCATAAATTCATCGCCGCTCGTTTCATCATTAATTGGCATCCTTGACAACGCTCGCTTAACCGCTTCCCGCACTACAGCGGCGGGCGTGACGCCCGTTTTCTCTGCCCGTGAGTTAACGAGAGAGATTAAAGAAAGTGGGAAGACAATGTTCCACGTCTTACTTTCTTCAGTCAGTCGTCTCGGCCTGTTCTTTCTGCCTGCCATCTTCTTGCACTCCTTTGATCTGCTCGTAGATATCTTCCAGTACGGCGGCATATCCAGCAATATCAACATGACTGTCATGGCTTGGTTGCTGCTGGCACCGCGCCGCCTTCACGAAAACCATCATCATCGCTGCATCATAGGGAGTGATTATCCCAGAGGAGCCCCAGCTTCTATTCCTTAGCCAGCAATTCCATAGGTCAGCTATCCTCATATGATTGACTGCCGCATCGCCGTAGTCCTTGGCGCGAGGGCCAGTCACAAGCGCCTGCGCTTCAGTAAGTAGATCGCTCTTGATGTCAGCCATCGATATCAGCCTCCATAAGTATTGCTCGGTCAATAAAGTGTTGCCTGATGATCGACCACCTGTGCTGGGCGTCAACATTTTCTTTTAACTCGGCCCTGCTCTTGACCTTCAGCAAGCGTTTAACGGTGGTAGCCGCCGCCTCTTCCGTTGGTGCAGGAGAGAAGCCATTGTGAACCAACCACATCTGGAAGTCGTCGTCCCGGCATAGGGCACCAGCGGAGGTGACCATGCGTTTGCCCTCGCGGACGCCTTCAGGCTCGATGATCTCCTCATCATCGCCAAGTCTGGCCATGCCAACCATATAGCGTGATCCAATTGGATCGCTGAGAAGGGGGCCGGGAATATCATTTGGGTGGATAACCAGCGAGATGACGATGCCGTCCTTGGATTGTCTCAGTACAGACTTGACCGCCTCAAAGCCGTAGCTGGCGTCTTTGATGTCAGTTGCCATCGATAAATTCCATTGGGTCTACTCCTTGCAGTGCCCACCACTGCTTTTCATTTCCGTGCCGGTGCAAATCCATGTGATGAGTGTGACATAAGGGAACGGTGCTGTAGTCGCTGACCTTGAGCGATAGCGCTGGCTCATCAGTGAACATGACATGGTGTGCAACAGTGCGAGGGTCAGCACATATCAGGCATGGCTGACCCCGCACCTTGGCTAGGTAACTCTTGTCCCTAGAACGGGATGTCGATGTCTTCATCGGCATTGGCGGAGGATACTTGTTGATCCTTTGGTTTGTAGGCGTCACTAAACCAGACGCTGAAATAATCCATCCCCCCTCTTGAGGTACGCTTCAGGCCCGCAATGTCCATGACGACAACCTGCTGCCCCTCAACATCGCCGCGCTTGGAGGTCTCGGTCTCTCCTTCCTTAAACATTTCCACCATCTTCTTAACGAAGGACTTGGTGAACTCAACACTACCAGATAGCTCGGGGTTTGCACCGCGAGCATCTTGCTTGCGCTTGATTTCATCCCACGGGAAATAGGCGCAAGCACTGCGGTTGCTGAACATGGCACCGCCACCATACTTAGGTTTATCAGGCATTAGTCACTCCTTTTCTATCGAATGGTTTGTTGTCTTTCGCTGCCTTCTTGGCCGCGCTGAAAATTTTCACTAAACCCTTTAGCAACTCCGGCTGATCTTCACCCAGCGCCTTGATCGTTTGTTTGTTCAGGCGATACCAGTCCTCAATTTGTTTGACGCAGGCCTCGGAGTCGGCGTGCTTCTTTTTGCCATCGCCCCAAACATCCTCGACGGACGGCATGAATACTTCAAAGGCTGTCACGACCTGCTGCCAGCCAGCAAGGTTCTTGCCCTCCGCTACAATAACGCCTTCATCAGTTTCGGCGGCGGTCTTTGTTGTCACGAATGCCTTGCGCCATTCCTCGACTGACATCCCCGCCTCGGCTACAGGTGCATCTGCACTTGTATTCTCGGCTGCTGGCGTCTCGTCAACCACCTCTTCCTCGACCACCTCTTCCGCCACATCGGGTAGGTCTTCACCGGCGTAGATGTAATGGCCAAGGCCGTGGAATGCTATCGCCTTGGTCAGACAGCGCTGCAACGACGTATTTACTTGGAAACTATCAGGCTTCTGCACACTACGATTGCGATGATCTAAAACGGGCATCACCTCGGTTACATCAACCCCGGCTACTGTTACCGTCACCTTCACAAAGGCGCTCCCTTGCTTGTCTATCGCGTAGGGAATGCTGTAGCCGTCGCCGTAGGTGAACCAGTGCTTCTCGAAACTGGCATCGGGATAATGTTTTTTCAAAATTCCCCAAGCCCAAGCCCAGCTTAGATAGCTCAAGTCCCCTTTCTTTTCGGCGTGTTCGGTGCAGTCAATATCCGACAGCACCTCCCACGTTGTTGGTTTTTTCTTTGTGGTCATCGATTACCTTCCTTCCATTGAGTACAAAATTCCGCCACCCGGCAGTAGTTATTGGCACACCGGGTGTAAGTTGCTGGTCTCACCTCGACGTGTCTTGCGGCATCCTCCGCAGCGAATGCGTCGGCGTCTTGTTGGATATCGAAAACGCGGAGCGCTCGCTTGGCACCCTTTTTTATCACGGCATACTTGGCTGGGCGGGCCCATCTCTCTGCATCGCTGCATTCAGGAAGATCATCGAACTCAGCACCAAGCTCGGCCATATTGTGCAGGCGGACGCGCTCTGAGACGTAGGCGTCCTGCTCCTCGTCCGACCAGAGGGTGACAGGCACTTCGACAATCGAAGACTGCGGATACTCTGGCTTGCGGTCAGCCTCTGCCTGCCGCCAGTCGCGCAGCACAGCTATCACCCCCGCGCTCCTGACCGTGAAGCCCTTGGCCTGACGAATGAGGTAGGCGTAGACGTTGAGTTGCTTCTCCCAGTCAGCATGGTCACCAAGCGTGATCTTGTAGGTGCTGGTGGATTTGTAATCTTTGAGGTCAACCTCGCCATCACTCTCGAACTGATAGTCGATTGCGCCAGACACAAGGGTATCGTCCACCGTGTGACTCAGCCGCTCCTCTGAGACATACGCATTCGACGCAGCCTTCTCAAAGACCTCATGGATCGCAGTGCCAAGCACACGCCACACCAGATCGGAAACATCTTCTGTGATCTGACCTGAGTGTTGCCTGCGCAATTGACTTATGCGCGGAGAATCGATAAGGGTTGTAACCCTAAGTCCCTCAACTGACTGTCCTTTTTCGTAAGAGGTCAGCGCCCGCACAACCGGGTCAGGTAGATTATGTTTGTTTGTATATTTCATGTTTGACACTATAGCCATTAAAGAACTAATAGCAATAGACAATTGGGCATTTGAGGCCACGATTTTTGGCGAGCCTGCATCCAAGGCAAACAGCAGGAAGCTCGTGCGGTTTGGCAAGCGCATGGCGTCCATCAAGTCAGACAAAGCAAGGGGTTATGTGAAGCTATTTGCGGAGCAGGCTGTTCCTATTGACCCGCTAATCGATGGCGATGTCCTGCTCTATTGCCATATCTATTATGCCAGCCGCCGACCTGACCTAGACGAAAGTTTAATTATGGATTGCCTGCAAGACATCGCCTACAAGAATGACAGACAGGTCAAGGCCAAGGTTATTGTCCACGGCCTAGACAAGGAACAGCCAAGGGCTGTCATTAAAATTGCCAAGTTTGGCTGAAACAAGGCTGTGGCAGTCCGTACTTTATCAAGCGCTGCGAGATACCCTGAGCTATGACCAACGCATCCGAGATGAGGCGCTCGTTTTCCTAGATCATCAGACCGTTGACCTTAATATGGTCTGCGATATGGCGGGAGTTATCCCAGAAAAAGTAATCCGTGCCGCACAATATTTGGAAGAGCTTGGCCCACAGGAAGGAGTAGTGTACCTTTCTAAATTGTTTCAGCAAACAAGGGATGAGGTGACCAGCCATGACGATCAAGGAAACAATCAAGACTAATTACCAAGCGCGGGCCGACGGCCAGTACCGCGACGTATGCCCAGCCTGCTCCTATAGCCGCAAGAAATGCAACCAGACTGAGAAGGTTCTGGCGGTTAAGGTCGAGTGGCCAGAGGCACGCTGGCTCTGTCATCACTGCGGCGAGAAGGGTGGTGTCAAGCTGGAGGAGGAGCGAGACAACATTGTCAAGTTCGTTGCGCCTGTTAAGAAAGACCTAGCCCCAGCAGCGCAAACATATCTTGAAATGCGTGGTCTGTCAGTTGACACTATCAATGGCGCAGGCATTCTGTCCGACATTAAGTACATCCGTGATGCGGGTGAGGTCATGTGCGCTGGCTTCCCGTACATAGAACCCAGCAACAATAAGACCTACGCGATCAAGTGGAGAGCATTGGACAGCAAGGGGTTCACGCAAGAGGGTGCTGCCGCTACATTTTTTGGCATTGAGAAAGTAAAAGTTGGCGAGCCAATCGTTATAGTCGAGGGGGAGGTGGATGCTCTGAGTCTGCGAGAGATAGGGATCGTCGCAGTGAGCGTGCCGAACGGGGCTCCCATCAAGGTGAGCGATGGGGCAGTTGATCCTACGGAGGATCGGAAGTTCAGCTATGTGTGGGCAGCATCGGAGATATTCAAGGCTACCGACAAGGTTATCATTGCTGTTGATCGGGATGGTCCGGGCAACGCATTGGCCGAAGAACTGGCGAGGCGTATTGGCAAACCCAAATGCTGGTCAGTGACGTGGCCCGAAGGTAGTAAAGATGCCAACGATGTCCTGCTCAATGACGGCAAGGCAGCACTGGCAAACTGCATCGAGGCAGCAGAGCCGTGGCCCATCGCTGGGCTCTACGATGTTGAACATTATGCTGACCAAGTCAGAACCTTGTATCAGCAAGGCGAGGGTAGAGGTCTAAGCACGGGCTATGATTGTGTGGATGAACTGTTCACAATCAAGCCGATGGTCTACGTCATCACGGGCGTGCCCAGCATGGGTAAGTCAGAGTTCTTAGACCAGATTTTATTTAACCTATCGCAGAAGCACGACTGGCGGCACGCCGTTTGCTCATTTGAAAACCCCCCAGCCACGCATGTATCCAAGCTATTGTCGAAGGTCTTGGGCAAGCCATTCCACGACGGGCCAACCCAGCGGATGGATGAGGAGGAGATGGAGAGGGGAATGGCGTGGGTGCAAGATCACTTCCTTTTCATGGAGCAGAGCGACGGCACCTCAGCTACCATTGATGCAGTGCTTGAGCGTGGTAGTGCAGCCGTTCAGCGCATGGGCGTGCGTTCCCTTACGATTGATCCATACAACTACCTCGACATGAATATTGGCAGCAAGAGTGAGACCAATCTTATCAGTGAGATGCTCACCAAAATCAGGAACTGGTCAAGCGCGCATGACTGCGCTGTATTTTTTGTCGCTCATCCGGCCAAGCTGTACCGGCAAGCAGATGGTTCATACCCAGTCCCGAAAGGTTATGATATATCTTCATCGGCGGCATGGTTCAGCAAGGCTGACGTGGGCATCTCAGTTCATCGGCCTAACGACAGCGACATGGTGGAAGTCCATTGCTGGAAGGTGCGGTTCAAACACATTGGCAGTCAGGGCGTGTGCGAATTATCCTACGACAAACCGACAGGGACATATGCCGAAGCGCAAACAAACTGGGAAGAGATCGAAAGCAGTCTCTAAGCAAGTCCCTGATCTGGGCACGCCTGAATTACTGCTGCATCGTGCGGTGAAGGTGGAACCAGTAGGCGTGGGGATAGGTCGAGTGCGGCTGCGTGTCTTGGATGGCTGCGAACTCGACCGTCTATTGGCTAGAGAATTGATAGAGGCTGATCATCACAGCGCTGGTCTCAAGCTGGGATGGGATATCGGCAGGGCCGGTGGAGCCAAATCATGTTTCAGTGTATTGGAGGGGGGATTGTTAAAGGGAGGCACCGTTGGGGGGAGGGTTTTATTTGCGGTGTCCCGCATTGCGAAGGCAATGCATCAAGTCCAGAAGAGGACTGATAAGAAAACAGCGAGACTTGTGTACCATGTTGCCTCTGATGAGACCAAGGTCACAAGCCCCGCTGATATTTCCTGTCTCAAGACAGGGTTAGTTGTGCTGAGTTCGTACTACTCGGCGCGGACATCCTTTCCGCTCTCGCTCGCCTGACGGCGGGTAAATTCCTGCCGAACAAGCATGGTGATCTGAGCGGAGAAACTTCTGAAGCCCTCGTTCGCCCACTTCTCCACCATTTCCTGCATCTCCGGGTCAAGACAGATGTGTTTTCTTGTCTTCATCTGGCCCCTCCCATGTGCTGACGCTGATGCTTACGCGCCAGCGCCTCAAGTTTAAATCGAAACTCTCTCTGGATGTCCGTATCTTTCGCTGCGTTATGAGCAGACCAAAGCAACTCACTCTGCCTCGTCCACTGATCGATTGGGGGAAGCTGTGAAGGTACTACTTCCGCCTCCTTCTTCTTCGAGCGTAACATCTATCTCTCCTCTCTCTGAGATTATTTGTTTGATGTAACCATCGCGGGCGATGATCTTGATCTTTGGTTTGCTATCCATCTTTTCCTTTCGAGGGTCATTAAGGATGCCCACTGCAATCCAGCCCTCCGCCAGCGCTTGATATGCGGCGGGCATTTGCCAGACCCACCCCCTTTCAATCAGGAGGTGGGTCATAAGCAATACATCGGGGAGATCAAGTTCTCCCTTTTCAAAAGCGGTGACGAGTTCAAGTTCCTGCATCAACGTGCCGACTTGACCGCATCGGAATTTCCTCGCCCGTAAACATGCGCAGTGGCTTGGAACCATCCCAACGGAGGAAGCGCGTTCCCTTATATTCTTCACGGTTTACGGCGGCGTCCAACGCACGCACCAGCCAATTGATTTTGACAAGCCGACTCGGCCCGCGCTGCTGCGACTTCACCATCATGGTATGTGTGTAATAGTGATACAGCGGATCATTAAGGCTTAACCAATCCCGCTTCGACAAACGGGCGTAGGCATCGAGCGCTACCTCCTGCCCAAAGGTCTTGCTCATCCGCCAGAATGCGAGGGATGCGTTCTCAAGGCTGCTCTCGATCTTCCTGAGGCGAATGCCCGCGCGCATGGCGGCATACAACCGAGCGTCGTTCTGCCGCAAGAATGACAGGGCCTCGGTAGCGGTGGGCCGCACATTGTTGATGCGCCAGTTGGTATGCTCCCAACGCCACACCGTATTCAGTGCAACACTTACCTTTGTTGGCCGTTCGTAGCCGTTGACTTCAAGGACGTGTGCCATCGAGCGCGGACGCGCCCGATCAACATCATCAAGGCTGGTGACGCCACGCACTACCGCCGTGGTGAACGGACGATCTGCCGTGATGCAGGCCCAGAGGCGATGCTGACCGTCCATCAGTTCGCCAGTTTGCGAGAACTTGATTGTCTCACCATTTTGTGACCAGCGATTATGGGTCATATCGCGGGCAAGCGCAGCAACGTGGCGGTCTGATACGTTGCGATTGTTGCTAATGTTTTCATCGAGGTATTGCGTAGCCAACGCGGGCGTGATCTCCTCAACTGTTAGGGTTAAGCCACCATTAGCGTTGGTGACAGTTGACACTGAGCCTACGAGTTCGCCAGTGCTATCGACATGGATGATATGGTCTGTTGACATAGGCTTTATGCTCCTCAAGCATTTGTGTGGTGTGCCACACGGCACGCCACGGTTATGGCAGTTGTGGTCACCATTGTCCACAACTAATCAGCTTATGCTACCTCCTTTCAATTGCGTAGGTCGATCTAGCGGCCTTGATAATTCTGACGCCAGTGAGCTTACCGCTTATCAAATAATTTAGCGCCGACCTCAGCACGCGGTCAGGCATCGGGATGTCCTGACCTTGGATGTGCAGTGTGGGAACCGCCTTGCGGATGCGCCCAAATGTCTTGGGCTCGTCATCAATTGCCTGCACAATTTGCAGTGCCACTCTCTCTTTGAGTGCGGCCTTGAGGGCAATCGTGGCAGGGTCTATGACTGGCGGCACCTCATCAGGCGGAGTTGTGATGTTCAGGCGATGCGGAATCTTTCGGCGCTCGATCAACTCCAACGTCTCACACAGATCATCAAGCGTCTCGATCTCTGACTTGCTGAGGCGTGCGTCGTCACCGTATTTCAGGTGCGATACCACCTGCCCGAGTGACTTGATCAGACGCGCCAACGTCTCGCCGTCTATTTGGTAGCGCCGCAGGAAGGCGGGCATCTCAAGAGCCCGCTCGTCTTGATCCGTTAAAGTACCCATCAGTTAGTCTCCGCTTCATGCTCATCCTGATAAATCTTCCACTCATGGTGGAGGACAAAATCAAGGCCAGAATCCGCTTCAAACTTTTGGACCTCTAGTTCAGCGGCCTCCAACGTCGGAGCATAAACCTCCAGATATTGCTGGGTGTCGAACACCCATAGTTTTTCTCTCATTGCACTGTCTCCTATCAGCCAATCATTTTTATTAACCTCAGCCTCGCACCAGACACATGCTAATGCTGACCAAGAAAAGTGATACACGGTAGATGCCCTGTCGCACTCAGGGCAAACGATCTCCCGCCCACCTGTCGGCGCACGGGTTTTGTTGTTAACCTTACTCATCAGTTGGTTACCTCTCTATTGGTTGGCGAATAGAAGGGGGGGCAGCGCCCCCCCTTCTCCTTAGTTGAATGTGACCTCGACCACCTCACCGAATTCCTCACCGAAGAAGATTGGCTTGCGACTGGTCGTCGCCCACAACACTGGATAATCCACCTCGTTGCCGACATCCTCAGATACAGACGCCTCGCCATCGGTGAGACAGATTAGGGCAGATGGCTCAATGTCTGCGTGACGCACGAGATTGAACTGCGGATCAAAGCGAGTGCCGCCGCCACGCTGTGACCTGACGACGATGTCCTCACCAGCCATGAACTCATCGTACATGGCTCCATCCTCACCCTTCACGATGGTCGCATTGAAGTACATGACGATGGTACGGTCAGGCTGGATCGTCTCCCTGATCTCATCGATCTCAGCAACAAACTGCTCACGCTCTTTGGTGTTCACGCTGCTACTGATGTCTATTGAAATTACTAAATCTCCTCCGCCCACGCCGATTGAAGATGGGAAGTACTCGCCCATGCCAATGTAGCGGCGATTGGGCCTCGCCATCGTTGGCTCTTGGCCGTTAGTGCGAACCAAGAAGTCAGCCATTTCTTCCACCCAGTTGACAGACGGTGCTGCCGCAGCCTTTACCACACCATCATCCATCATCAGGGTGCCTGAGCCTGCGGCCTTCTCGGCCATCGCCGCAACCAGAACATCCCGCTGTAACTCAACGCAACGGCCTGCTATTTCTTTCGCGTCAAGCGGCTCACCAGTCTCAGGATTAACGGCATCCCAAACTTCCCCGGCATGATCAAAGTTCTTGGGCTGACCGGCAGGGCCATCGGCTCCGGGCTTGTCATCCTTGCCGTCCTCATCGCCGCCTTTGCCATCGGCGTCACCGTCCTTACCGTCCTCGTCTTCGCCGTCCTCATCTTCGCCGGGAAGAGTACCGGGGGGAGGAGGTGACTTGTCGTCGGTGCTGTCCCCATCACTGTCAGGTGATGGCTGCGGCGGCATGGGCAAATCGACCACCGGCTGCGTCAGCAATCTCGCAACTTGTTGTGCGGTCATGCCTGCATAGATTTCATCGCAGTAAGGGTTGCCGGGGAAGGTAAACTTAAAGCCGTGACGACGCGCCTTAACGATGGTGAGGTTGATGACGTGATCGGCAGCGATGTTCCAGATGTCAGGATCAAAGCTGCCGCGCCGAAGGTGATGCCCAAACAAAATATGCAGGGCCTCATGCAAAAGCACGGTGACCAACTCGGCGTCGGTGATAGACCGCACAAAGTCACGGTTCCAAAACATATGGGTGCCGTCTGTCGCCATCGTCTTGACCTCGTCGCCGGTCAACTCCACGAGTATCATCTTGAACAGGAGACTGGCGTAGCCGGGGGCCGATACCCCCAGACGTGAGCGCCCGCGCATGATGCGGGCTAACTCAGGATCACGAACGCCGTTGTAGCTAACGATAGTGTTACTCATAACAAGCTCCCTTCTAATCATTGAAGATGGCCGTGATGTTCTGCGCTATGTCACGGGCCTCCTTAGCAGTGGCCGCACGAGTGGCATCGTCCTCACGCACGGTGTCTACATTTTTATTGCCAACCAGCGTGACCAGATCGGTAGCGACCTGATCGATGCGGGCATCGTTGTGGATGTTCAGCGCTCGGATAACCGGCACCGCATCTAACACCTTGGTGAAAGTGGCATCGCGGAAGGTTGCCTTGCCCTTATTTTTTGGGTCATAGGCTTCCAGCTTACCAGCTAGATGGGTCACGATATCTATTACCCAGCCAATAGTGTTGTCCACTATCTCCTGCTCACGCCGCCTTGCGTGATCGGTGATCTCCTTGGTGATCTCCGCCACATATTCCTTGCTGGCCTTGAGTAAGACGTGGGTGCTGGTGTCGGTGATGACCGACTTGCGCACCGTGAAGAGATATTTCTCTTCGATCAGCCCATCGATGTCATCGAACTCACCGTCTTGAAACAGCTTGGGGTTCTCTTCTTTCGCTCTCTCTACCAGCGGCGGAAGAGCCTTGCTCACCTCAACAACGGCGGCATCGAATTGTGATTCGCTCTCGCCAAGATTGCGTACCACCTGCTGCTCCATTGCTAGAGGCAGAACGCGGAAGCCACCGTCCCAGTGGGCAAGCGGCGGGATGAACTTATCATCCAGCGCACCCGGAGACTTGCCGTCGAGATAGTTTCCAGCAGCGCTGGCAATCTTCCCCGGCGCTTTGATGACAGCTTGCCGCACGTCGATCTGCTTGCGGATGCCGGTGACATAGGTAGCAGTGGTGTCGCAAGCGTCCGCTGCTGCGCTGGTCAAGGCCTTGTCTACCTTGGTGAAGCGGGCGGTCTTGGTTTCGACCTTGATCAGGATGCATTTCTCATTTAAGGCGGTCATGGTTCCTCACTCTCAGAATAAAATGGAAGGTTAGGCGGGGGCACTGCCCCCGCCAGAAGTGCATTTGCACTTCTTATGAACGGATGTCAGCCCAACGGATGGCGAAATCACGATACGTTACGCTCTCCTTCAAGACCGGCTGACGCCGTGCGATAGCCTCGACTACGAACACCGCAATCTCCGGTGTCGAGAACTCATTTGCGCCAACGCGCTCCAGATATTGAACCACATTAGCAAAGTTCTCACGGTTGCTGCGCCGTATTAGGAGGGCCGCAGCCGCGAACTGACTGCCGACTTCCTGCGGGATTGATGCGTTGGCTGGGTCAGCCAATGCTTCCTCGATATTAATCGAGCGGCCAGCGTGCAGCACTGCTAAGAAGCTGGTCGCCGCTGCCTCGCCCACGATCCCCGCATAGGTTGCGAACTCGATCTCCGGTGCGAGCCGACGATTGACCGCCTTGCTCAGGCGCTCGGCAGTGCGTGGCGTGAGACCCGTTGGCAACTCAGTCTTGCCTTTCATCGGCAAGTCCTCGTCAAAGTGATCCGGCGCTTGGTTCATCCAAGCCAGCACCTCCGGTGCCCAGCCCTGCGAGTGGCCATAGGCGGTGACCTCAGCGAGGTCTTTGTCCACAACATAATGGAGCAGGCGCGTGCCCGTTTGATTGCCCATGCCGTGGCTGTTAGCCTTGTCAGACTTGCGGTTACCGGCCAGCACCAAGAACACCAAGCCGCGCTTGCACTCGGGATCAGAGACGGGATGTCCCGGCAGAATGTAATTCCCCATGCGGCCTTCATCCATCAGCCGCTGAACGGCGGTCTGCTTTTCTGTCGCCGCTTGTGGGAACTCATCGAGAAACAGCACACCAAATACAGGCTCGCTGTCCTCAGCCCACTCGGTAGCTCCCGGCCACACCTCTGGCACGAGATGCGTCTGCATTTCACCCTTCGCTTTGGGCATCCCCGCGTAGTCAAGCAGGTCGTAGTCGTTGATCCTCACTTCCCAGAAATGCGGTGCCGTTGTGCCGCGAGGACGAGAGGCGCTTGCGTTCTTCCTCTCGACAAGATCAGTGATCCCCCGGTCCTCTCCGACGGCAGCTACCATTGCCTCAAGCTGCTCGGGGAGCTTGGTCTTAATGATCTGGGTCTTGCCAATTCCGGGGGCACCCCAGAACATGATCGGCCCATCGGCTAGATTGATGAACGTACCCTGCATCAGAGCAGGCGTGATATGATACGCGATAGCTTGGTCGGTCATGGTTACCTCATCTAGTTGGTTGATTAATCCTCGATGCTGTCGCATCCATCAGCACACCGCTCAGATGTACTGGTGGATACGGCGGAGG
>TARA_R110002020_G_scaffold346368_1_pt1 | contig 24562 bp, 42 predicted proteins | sample TARA_R110002020 | Tara Oceans TARA_R110002020 (sample SAMEA4396489) | marine metagenome | biome: Westerlies Biome; feature: [MES] marine water layer (ENVO:01000295) within the mesopelagic zone...; material: water (ENVO:00002006), including particulate matter (ENVO:01000060) such...
CAGGGAATGTTGAAGTAACTATTGCGGAGCCAACAACACAATAAAGTATTATGAACAAAAAGGCAAAATTTAAAATAGGAATAGGAAGCATATTTGCAACTGTTGCTATATCTTATCTTGTGCAACATTGGTTTTTACATAGTGGAGTACATAATAAAATTTTAAATAAGATTGACGATATCAACGATTTTATTAAAAATGAATTTAAAGGAGGTAGCAAATGAGTTGGATTGCAAAAATTAGACCACAAATATTCTTAGCAATAATTATACTTGGAACAATTGCAGTATATGCTTTGAAGGTAGGATATGTAGAAGTGGCAACAGCAACAATTGGCGGTTTAATTGCTTTAGGAATGAAAGTATTGGAGGCAGATTAGTGAATTTTTATACATACATGGCTAAGTTGGACGATAAAAGAGGAATTGAATCCGTTTATGATGGCGATACTATATCAAAGTTACAAGTTGATTTAGGTTTCAATTTAAAATACATTAATAGCTTTCGTATTATCGGCATTGACACTCCCGAAATCAGAACAAGGTCTAAAATAGAAAAAGTTAAAGGTTACCAAGCTAGAACTATGTTGCGATTACTGATAGGGACAAATCAACTAGCGGTACAATCAATAAGCAAAAAAGGCACAGGCAAATACGGAAGGTTGTTAGGCAAATTATATATACACCAAGGTGTTGATCTTGACAAAGAAGGAAATATTACCAATCACAAATGGCTAGATGCAGGGCAAAGATTAATAGATTGTGGCTTGGCAGTGGTATATGACGGGGGAACAAAAACTAAAGATTGGGGAGCAGATGATTCCGATATTGAGGAAATGGACAAATTATTAGAACGAATGTAAGGAGAAAAACATGTTGAATATTCGTTGGACAAAAATTATAAAGTTTGCATACACAAATGCATCAGCAGTAGATGAAGTCATTGATTTAATCGAAGAATGCAAAGATGCTATGGAAGACGGCAAAATAACAAACGAAGAACGATCTAGGCTAATGTCTAAGTATTGGAAACTAATTAAAGCACTAAAAGAAGCTCAGAATCGCCCCAAATAGCAATGTTTTGGTACTTTGAGGCATCATATACCTCTACGACTACTTTTCGTTCCTTAATGGCACATTTTTGAAACTTTGCAATTGGATTAATTGTAAAAGCATCATCATCAGCTATAACTTTCATGTTTACCAATGCATCTTGCACTGCTTTCATACCATAAATAAAATTATCCAAATCAATCGATCTGTTATTCATAAAGGTATAAGCTACCAAGCAATGCTTGTAAGGAATGCTTAGTTCTTTCATATTTATAGATTCAAGAATTAATCCCATAGCAACATTCAAATATTGCTGAAATGATTTGTTATATACAAAATGATGTGATCTGTTATTTCCTCTTATTTGAGAAGGCGGCATTTCTATTTGAAAAGATATGGGAGCCAATTTTTGATTAGTAGATGTATTCATTGCTGACTCCCAAATCATATAAAAGGAGTTAAACATGAGTTTAACTTATTCAAATTTATCACATTTTATTCATAAAAGACAAATTTTTTATTCAAAATAACAAAGAATTTGTTATAAAATGTTTAAATATTGTTAAAAAAACAGTATATACCCCTAAAATAATATTTCCTTTGTATTTACATAATTTAAAACATTGTATATAATGTATCTATATTAAATTTATTTAATAATTAAAGGAAATTAAATGAATAAAAATAAAACAATATACATAACCAAATACTTTATCAATGAAGGTGCATACTTTTTATTTGGTAGAAAATTGGGGCTTATGGTATGGGGCGGATTAATTTATTCACTATCATTTATAGCTTAGAGGAAATAAAAATGAAAACAAACCTAGAACATGCAGTAACAGTTTTAATAAATGCTGATTACATCGACAGAGAAGAATACATTCAAATTACAAGTAGTAAATATGCAAAACTATACGATAAATACATGGCATTACCTACACATGAGCAAATGGAATTGGATTTAGCAGACAATTCTACATGGTTAAGGTTTTTCTTAAATGAAATACCTTTAACTTCTAAATCATTAGACTTTCATAACAAGGTAAAATAATGAGTGCATTACCACCAAATTACAGAGGTTGGTCTACGAAAATACTTAAGGAAATAATTCGCCAACATAGTGACAAAACAATAATATACTTTGATGCACAGACAAGACATAATTTACAAAACAGATACTTTGCAAATGCAGAGTTAAATGAAACAAAGAGAGGTAAGTAAAATGGATTGGAACGAAACGGGGTTATACACATACAAAAAAGGGAAAAAGCGAAATATACTTTGGAAAAGATTGGAAGGGAATGAGAAATCAAAAGCTGAAATGTCTAGCTTAAAAGGATATATACTTTGTGATTTTGAAAAATTAGTAAAAACATTCGGTGAACCTGAGCCATTCGATAATTACAAAACTGATGCTCATTGGACAATTGGATTTTCAGATCAAGAAGTTGCTACTATTTACAATTGGAAAAATGGAATTAATTATTTAGGCAATGACGGTCTGATAACTTACTTAATTCCCGATTGGCACATTGGCGGACACAATGCCAATGTTGTACGACGAATAGCAAAATTACTACAAATCGGAGAGATGGATTGGAGTTACAGTTAAATTGATTAACATATATATATAGAATATATATATGTTAATCTAAATGTAAAGTATATACCTACAATATGAGTATACAAAATTTAATTTTTATTATATAATTATAAAATATAAGGAGTAAAACATGGCGGAACAGAATTATACTATTGATTTGGAAGTTATAAACACTTTCCAAAAGCAAAACCCTACAGGGTACTTTCATTTACTTTATTTAGTTGCAGAGCATAGAATTTTAAAGCGAGACAACGACATAAAAGTTTTAAGAGAAGATATTGAAAACTTAGATCAGCAACGAATAAGTGAAATAAATGAAGCACAAACCAAATTGAGAGATCAAATTAAGTCATCTACAAAACGATATGAGAAAATGCTTGAAAAATACAAACAAGAAATTACTGAAATTAAAAAAGAACTTAAAACAGAAAAAGCAAAGAAAACAGTAACAGGGGTAAATGAAGGGAAAGTTTGGAAAAACAAATATGATGAATTAGCAAAACAAATGGAGGTTCCTAATGGCAAAAACTAAAATAAATAAAGAGCTTATTTTAAAGTATCGAGATGAAAATCCCGATGTTACAAATGCAGAAATGTCTAGGATATTTGGTATTACTAGAGCAAGGATAGGGCAAATCTTGACAAAAGGTGGCAGACCTACCAAAACAAAAACAAATAAACAAAAATATTTTTGCAAGAGATGTGGCAGAGGTTATGCAAGTATTAAGCATTATCCTGTTGCTTGGGGAGTATGCAGAGAATGTTACATGAAGTTACCAAAAGAAATCCGAGCAAAACAAAGAGCTGAAATTAGTTCGCAAAGATATTTACAAAGCATAAGGAGTTAAAATGAGTTGTGGCGATTACACAAAACATGTTAATAGTTACAGTACCCAATTAGACAAACTGAACGATTTGGAATTGGTAGATGAATATCAAAAAGTATTAAAAGATATGAAAAACTTAAGAGACAAAAAACAAAGAATTGAATTTAAAGCTGACACTTTAATGAGAGACAGAGGTTCACAAGTTATACAAGGTGACACAAAAGAATTAAAACGAAATTCAAGAACAGCTTATGATAAGACAAAGCTAACACCATTGAAAGAACATATTCCTATGGAAGATTTAATTCGTAGAAAAGCAATTATTCCAAAGCATACTGAAACTATAGACCATGAGGAAAAATGGGGAAGTATGACATCAGTAAAGGCATTATCAGAATATGGCAACGAAATACAAGGTATTATTGCCAATTCTGTTATTGAAAAAACAATTAATTATACATTACGAGATAGGAGGTAGTAATGACAACAGAAAATTTAGCAAATATAGTTTGGTTAGGTAAGTATGCAAATTATCAAGGAATGCCTGTGGTACCATTGGAAAGTTTACCAACAGAGCAAAGGCAATCAATGGAAAAAACATTCCACACAACATTTAGGATAATAGAACGCAAACCTACGGCAAGTCAAACATTAAAAATAGTAGGTGAATTTACAGAATTAGGTGGAGATTATCCACCAAAGCATAATTTAGCAACATTGGAAAGTTATTTTCCGACAGCTGAAGATTATCCACATCAAGTAGGAGACACATTCAGAGTAGAAGCAACTAGGAAGTATGTAAAATGCGATATGGATGCTAACAGAGAAAATGTTTTAGGCATGAAAGATGGACAATACGACAATCATTTTGTACACAAAGTTAATTGGAAAAGTTGGCAATATATTGAAGGGAAACCTCATTCAACAATCGGAAATTTTGAACCTAAAGCAACCGAAGAAGTTGCTGAAAAAGTTGCTGAAAAAGTAGTTGAAGAGAAACCACAAGAGCCATTGTTCCCTTATTCAAAACCTGCTTCATTTAAAGACAAAGCAATTATAACAAGTGATAGTACACAAACACCAAGCAATCCACAAGTAGTTAAAGTAACTGACGAAAGACAAGCTGATAGAGATGCTAGACAAAGTAATAATTCAGATCAAATAGCAGGGCAAATGATAACCGAACTATGGAAAGCAGGTAGGTTTCCACAGATGTTAAACTATACTGACATTGTTCATATTGGAGAACAAGTCAAAGTATTATCTAAAGTAATACAAGGTCACGATACTGATACAGTTCAAAAAAATTACAACGAATTTTTACAAAAAGTCATGGGGATAGAAGATTGGCTTGAACACGGATTTAGTAAAGGCAATAAAAAATAAAAACAAACTTTAAACTATATGGTTTACTTTAAAGTAGGCAAGGTTTAAAATTATTTTAAAAGGAGTTAAATACTATGAAATTACCATACTTAACATTCAGCAAATATAAACAAAATTTATCTGTTGATCACGAATGGGTTTATTCTTACGGCACTAAGGTAGGTAGATTTTATCATGAAATCAAATGTATTTTAGTACCACAGTATTGGAGTAGAACCACATCAAAGCATATCAATTATGTTGCTGAGGAATACGGCTATGAGGTAAAAAAAGAATATGAGTAATCTAACATATGCAGACATTGACCGATTAGCTGAATTGTTACAAACAGACAAGTTACACGAAGAGTATACTGATAAAGATTTAATGACTGATCTTGTTAGATTATTGGTACAGACATTACGAAACAATAGATACTTAGCTGATATGATACAAAAATCAGCTACCGAATCACGAATGGCATTTGGAATTGCTAGTAAAATATTAGATCAAAGTGAAAAGCTAATAATAAATAGCAAACGAATAGAAAATAATGTAGATTTTTTATTAGGTAACAAACACGAAACATTGAATCAAGGTAAGGGGGTACCAATTGCAAGACGAACAACAGATTGATATTTTTGCTGATAGAAAAGTAACAAGACTAGGAAACACTTGGTATTTTGAATTACAAAGCATTAATTTAAGAGTTAAGGTAGACAATCTTACAAGTACATACAATGTACAAGCTAATATAACTTTAAGCTATCTTAATCCTATCTTTGATAAAGAACATATACACAGTAGTCAAATAGCAATAAATCAGCTTGGTGGAACAAATGGTAGGTTAACTTTATACAATCATTTAAGAAATATTGAACCCGAAATTATAAGTTGGGATAGGATAATAGAGTACATTTGTGTTACTGTTTTAACCGAATACAGAGAAGGAGAACCTACGGTAAATTTAGCAGAAGTCGATATGCCCGAAGATAGAGGTAACTTAGTAAATCCGATTGTCCCATTTGGTGAAGCTACTTTATTTTATGGAGAAGGTGGTAGTGGTAAGTCAATCATATCATTATGGTTAGCTAACATTGTACATCAAGGAGTTCAAACTGATTGGATATCGGCAAACAAAAGAAATGTATTGTACATAGATTACGAAACAAACTTAAGAGAATATTTAACTCGTAATAATAAATTAGCAAATGGCATGGGATTAGATAAACCTTCAGCAATACATTACAGAAGAACAAATGAGCCAATGATAAGTATAGCTGAAATAATCAGAACGGAAATTGCAGAAAAGGATATTGGTTTCGTAATAATAGATTCGGCGGCAATGGCATGTGGTGGAGAACCCGAAAATGCTAGAGCAACCACAGATTATTACCGAGCAATAAGAAGTTTTGGAGATGATGTTACTGTACTAACTTTAGCACACACAACAAAAGCTGACACAGATAAAAAGACACCATTTGGTAGTGCATTTTGGACATATTGGGCAAGGTCGGTGTGGGAAATTAAAAGCGAAAGAAGTGATAAAGCAAATATACAAAATATTGGTTTATTCCACAGAAAAGTTAATAACTCAAGTTTACATGAGCCGTTAGGTTATTCGGTACAATTTTTGCCAACGCAAATTAATGTAAACGGATTTGATATAAGCGATAGCGATGAGTTAAATACCGAGCTACCAATAATACAAAGAATACATAATTACTTAAGAGACAACGATCAGCACAAAAACTTGCAAGACATATTAGATTTCTTAGGATTTGAGGAACGAAAAGCAGGGAGTGTAAGAGCAATGATGTCAAGGTCAACAGGGGTTGCTAAAAATATAAAGCATTTCGGTAATGGATTATGGGGAATAAAAGGAAAAACATACTTAGATGATGTTGAACAAATATTAGATATGAGTGACAATGATAAAATGCCGTGGGACGATTAATGAGCAATACATTTAATGACAATTTTCAAAAAAGCTATTTTGATAATAACAATAGAAAGTTTGGTTCTATAAGCCAAAACTTAGACAAATTATATTTACAGTACGGCGACAAGGTATTCAAAAATGATAATGTACTTTGGGCAATGTACAACTACGAGTTCAGAGGACTTAAAGAAGTATTAGGAGACAACTTTGCTCCATTCCTTAAATGGTTACAAACCAATGCAATAGCATATAATTCAACATCAAGAGAACGGCGAAAATTTAATGAAAATAGACAATGATATCAAAGTTGCATTATTATTAGTATTGGTCATTTATATTGCTTATTTATGCGATGCTATTAACAATCATTCCCTTCAATAATTAAACATTCTTTAAAAATTCATTAAAATACTGTATTTTGTTATGTTTTGTTGTATTTGTGGTATTTACAATGTTTAATAAGTATATTAATATATATCTATATTATAAATAACGCAGAGGAAACAAATGGAAAAAAATACTTACATAATTCACACACAAGTACTAGAAAGTTACGGAGATGAGTACGAAGATTACAAATTCAAATTCGGACAAACTTTAGTTGTACAAGATGCCACTAAAGAATCGGCTGTAGTTTTGGCAACTGAGATGATGCAAAACTCTAACAATAGAGAAATCATTGAATATCCTATATCAATTGTACCAATACAAGAATGGTACGAAAGTATAGTTAAACAACCAAGATACAAAGAACTTTTAGACAGTATTCCATCTTCAATTCAAGAGACAGATGCTAAGTGGTGGAATACACACTACGGCGATTGGGAAGATTCTTTTTTACACGAACTTAGTTTTACCGCGATATGCACCCCAAGAAAAACATGGTTAAAAAGCCAATGTAATTCGGAATTTATGCATCTCAATAATATTAGACCATTATTAAAAAATCTATACAGAGACATAGATGTAAGGATAGCTAATCTTTTATACAGAAGATCAAATAGCGATTGGGCTAAAAAGTACGATGAATACGGCAATCCCATTAAAAGTTGCACAGTAAACATACAAAAACATTAATACTTATTAAATAATGTTAAACAATGTATACTTTATGTATTTACATTATTTAAAATATAATATAAGATATACTTATATTAATTAAATAGAGGAAACAAAATGAATAACCAAAACGAAATACACAATATTACAATAACAACTACCGAGTTCAATGCACTTAACAACCTTTTACTAGAGGTAAATAAAATGAATAAATTTGAACAAGAAATAGGGCTAGATGCTAACTTTGACGGATCATTTATTAAAGACGAAATGGCTAAATTCCTAAAAAGGAACAAAAACAATACACCTACTTGGACAAACAAATTTTAATATAAACAAAAAAAAAGGAGACAATCATGGGACTATTTTATAAACAGAAATTCAGTATAAACACTTTTGCAGACGAAATAAATGCTAAAGAAATTACACATTTCCAAAGAACCAAAGAAGGATATATTGAGCTTTATTCGGTAATACACTGTAATGGTTGCGACGAAATGTATCAATGGGGCAATCCGATATCCTACGAAGTACCTCACACCGACAAAGACATTGTTAACATCATCAATGCATTTGGAGCTGAATACAACGGCAAAAGACCATTCAGTCATATCAAATACAATGATTGGCAAAATGATATCCGAACAAAGTACACAGGGTACAAAACCACATGCGACGACATCGGAGCTCATGAATCAGACGGAGAAGCTTATTGCTATCCATGCCATAACAAATTAACTAAAAAGGTAGGACTATACGGCGAAAAAGTTACCGAAAACGACTCATACGACTTTGTAGTTGTTGACGGAAATGTTTATACACGAAAATAATAGACGATATATAATAACTATAAAGGGAGTTAAATAAAATGCAGACATTTATGCCATATCAATCATACACACAAGTTGCCAAAACATTAGATTACAAACGACTCGGTAAACAGCGAGTAGAAGGTATGCAGACTTATAATCAGCTTACCAAAGGTAAAGGCGGCTATCCACACCACCCGATCAATAAAATGTGGTTAGGTTATGAACCATCATTAGCTGTATATACCAATGCTATGATCACCGAATGGATTACTCGTGGTTATAACAATACCATGGAAATTATCCAATGCTGTTATCAGTGGACAGATAAAATACACACACACCAAAAACCTAATTGGGTATCCGATAATGCACTACATACATCACACCAATCCAATCTATTACGAAAAGACTATGAGTATTACCGACACCACTTTAGTACCGATATACCAATAGATTTACCATATATTTGGTATAAAGATTAACTGTTAATGTATGTTAATTAACTGTTAACCCTATTCATAATAACTTATATTAACTGTTAATTAACAAAAGTATGGTATGCTATATAGTATAATCTTTATTCCATTAACATATATATATATATATATATGTTAATGGTAATAAACAACAAGGCTTAAAGAATATAGATAATGTTAAACCGATGAGAAATAAGGTAGAATTTAAAAGATATTGTTACCACAACCCTACGATCACTGAGGTCGCTAAGGAGCCTGTGCTGAAGGCAGATCGCAAAAAAGCATGGGGAGAAGTCAGAGCCGAACCTGTTATCGGCAATATCCAAGACCCACACATTCGTCGCAACTTATACCACTTGATTTCAGAGGTCATTCGTGGTGGTATGCGAGAGCATGGTCAATCGTTCTTTAAGAGTGATGTCGCTAAGTGGTGGATTGCCATAAGCAACTTAAACTATGATTACCTGTATCGCAAGTACAAGGAGTATCGCATAGGCATGAAGGACACAGCCACCCGTGGTAAGGGTCGGTACTAAGACTCATCTGTTATTAACTCAGTTAATGGTTTATATTACTTACTTATTTACTTATGAGTATGACCCCTATATAGCACGGTAGGATTGTAGCAATTGTGGGAATTGTGAGGATTGTAGCGATTGTAAGCAATAGTTGCAATTATAAGCAATTATTTAAGCATATACGATTCATACTCATAAGCTTTTGCCTCAGTTAATATATCATATATAAAGTTACTTTACCGATGAGTCTAAGGCAAGGCATAAAAAGGTATGGTGGCTACCACTACCAAGCAGAGTGTTGCAAAGGGTAGGGGGTATTGCTTTTTTAATAGGGTTGCTATGGTAAATGCATATCTAATTCTTTTATTTGGAGAATGTTCGAATATATTTTACTATGTTTAAATAAGTATATAAATATATATAAAACATACATAGGGAATATATATACATTATTTAAAATACCATATATAATTAAACTATTATTAATTATAAAGGAAACAGTTAATCATGGATTTAAGTAACACAGAAGTAGTGGTACACTATCCGAATCTTTCTAAAGAAGGTTATAATGCTAGAGACCTTATTAAATTTACGGGAGCATATCTATATTATCCCGAACTTAAGGAATCTAATTATACGAAAATCCTTTATCTAGTATTGAGCACAAAGGAATCGAGTTTGTAAGGGAATATCATAAGAAATCTCCATACAAGCCTTATTCAAATCGGCTTTATCGAAAAGTACATAAGACTTTAAATTTAATAAGTAGAATGTACGATTCGGTCTATAATCAATATTCCAAACAATATCCCGAGATTATTAGAGGAAATATGCCGATTCTTAGAATTCAATTATTGGATAAATGCTTTAGTCATATCGAGAGAGAGTACCAAAGAAATGGAAGTTTGGCATACATTATAAATACAGAATCGGCATACGGGAATACTTATCTAAACAGTACAAAAATTAATTTACAAACAAAAGCTTTAGATGAATTTACCCCCGAGAGAGTGGAAAATTTAATAATGCACGAACTTGGGCATGCGATATTCGGACTAAATCATTGCCGAAAACGAAAGAAAAAATGTCCTCTCATGGCAAGATATTTTTATCAGAGAGGTGAAGTTACACATTCACTTAACAGAAGAACATTTAGAAAATTTATTAAAAATAAATATTACAAACAACAAATAAAAGAATTAAGGGAGGTATAAAAATGGCAATAAGTGAAACTAGAACTTCATGGGAATTTAACCCTAGAGTATTTGACAGAAAAGCTCATAACAAATGTCTTACTGCGGATATAATCAAAGGTAATCCATGTAAAACTTTTAATACTGACAGATGCGTAGATGGTTCAGATGATATATGGCATGGGTATTATGGCACTAAAGCAAAGTTTATGAAAGACTTTAAAAAAGGCTATGAACACATGGTTGATATGGGATTTTGTGGGGTAGAAAAAGTTTTGTATCGTGGTGGGTATTACGGAACATGGGAATATTACACAGTTTGGAGTATTGAAAGTAAGGAACATACTTTTCTACCAACTGATTTCCCTACCGACAAAGAAATGATAAGAACATTATAAAATAAAAAATTGGGTGGGCAATCTAGACCCAAGCAAAGGAGCTATCCAAAGACCATACTCACACGAGTCCAATTGGAGCTAAATACAGTGTTGAGCAAGGTCCATTTAAAAAGTCCAATATATAATCCATTAACCGAAAAAAGAACTGATGAGCTATGAGGTTGTTTTTATAACCAATGTAAACTATATATAGGCATAACATTTTACACCATTAATAATTAGGTTTATTTTACATAGACTAATAAAAATATATGTATTTATTAAATAATGTATAATTTTCTGTACATATATGGTTTACATGATTTAATATATGGATTAGAATATAACTATATTAAATAACATAAAGGAAAACAAAATGATTAAAGTAAATGATAAAATATCAATAAAAGGTGAAGGTAAATTTTACGGAACTGTACAAAGTATTGAAAAGGTAACATATTCCGTTCTAAAAGGTAATGTAGGTGAAGGCGAACTATGGGCAAAAGTATCAGTTAACCTACCTGAAAATTGCTCATTTACTGAAAGTATCGAATACTTAAAAGTAGATGAATTGGAAACATATAACAAAAACAGTAACCACTACGGCAGAACTTACTTAGACTAAAAAAAAAGTTCAAAATAAGGGGAACAAAATGGACATTAACTTAATAACAAACGAAATTCTAGGGGCAAATATAACCGATGTAAAAGTCTTTGATGACAAAGCAAAGTTAATTATACATGCACTAAATGCTAAACAAGATGCAATTAACCTTTACAACAAAACAAAATATTCGGTAGGAAATAAAGTATCATTTACCAATAGTAATAAAAATTACGACGGTACAATTACAAAAATTAACAAGAAAAAAGCTGTGGTAGATGTAGATATGAGCTATTACAATATCCCAAATCAACTTTGGAATGTACCATACACACAACTAACTTTAATAACACCGACTAAATAATGGTAATTTATTAAGAATGTAAACAATATCGCTTATAAATGGTTTACAAATATTAAAATACCAATTATAATATACTTATATTAAATAAATAAACGAGGAAACAAAAATGGACAAAATAATAGGCAGAAAAGGAATAATCAATATCCGAGAGGAATGGGACGAAGAAAAGGAAGTAAGAGTTTTATTAGAAACAATTGAACCAATAACAAGAATGTTGGCATTTGATCTTAATCTTACTATAAAAGATACAGAATATTTAACCGAAAAAGTACGACATTATACTTCAAAAAAATTATCACATTTCGGTATGTACGAATTTTGGCTAAACCACCAAGTTGATACAGTATTATCATTAAAAGATAAGGGTATCTTACTTATGGACGGCTCATACAGTTTTTCAAAATCACCAAATCAATTAAATAAATAAAGGAAACAAAATTATGAATAACTTATTAACCTTTCCACAAGATGCTTTCGGCCCAAATGCAGATTACGAAACTAATTTAAAGCAATTTAAATTAGCAGTTACTACACTTATCAATACTGACTTTATAACTAAAAGAGAATATTTCAATACTGTAGGTCAAAATTTTGGTATGTTATATGATGCTTATTACATTCTTAATACCGAAGATAAGCAAAAATTAGAATTATCAGATTTACAAGAATGGAACGATTTATATGTAGAACAATTTAATTTAAAAGGGGGAACAAAATGAAAGCATTACCAATACAAGTACACACTTCGAAACACGGATTATCCGATATGGATTGTACCAATGGCGGAGTATCGGGGAGACATCATACATTATTACTGATAGACGATCGTGGTCATGTAGATGTGAACGGTACTGAAGACAACTTAGTAGAACTTACCACACGCATGGGACAACCAATAATTGTTCCACATTACAAACCTAAAAATGTAGTAGGGCCAATGTTTGGTGGAAACTCAGCTGATGGCGATAGTGTTTTTACAAAAATAGTAGAAAAAGCTATAGGTACAAATTTTTACGGAACGGTAAAAATACACGACAGATTTGAAACTGTTGAACAGTACAGAAGTTTATCATTATAAAAAAAGTTTACAAAAGGAGTAAATATGGACAAAACAATTGAACAACGGGAAAAAGCTATCATGGACAGATTGCTAGAGGAATTAACAATTTATGACAAAGAAGATGTTAAAGTTACAAACCGACTAAGTGGTGAGTCGGTCATGTTGACCCCACAGCAAGTGGCAGTATATGATTACATGAACGGCTTAATATCTTTTAACTTCTTTGATCATAAAGAAAAATACTACCAAGAGTATGATGCATGTAAAATGTGGATTTTGAAACATAATCAAAAAGCATACTCTACACTAATTGACTAAATATGGTTAGGGTTTATATTGTCCCTAATCATTGTTTCCTTTATAAAGCCCCTCAATTAATTTTGGGGGGCTTTTAATTTGTTTGACAATATTGGTATAATGTTTACATGGCACAAATAAAAAATAGAATCAAAGAATTAAAACAAGTAAAGATCAGAGACATTAAGGCAAACCCCAAGAATTGGCGAACCCACCCTGTTAGTCAGCAGAATGCTATGAAAGGTGTATTAGAAGAGATTGGATATGCTGATGCCGTAATGGTAAGAGAAACTTCCGAAGGCTATATGCTTATTGACGGACATTTAAGAACTTCAATCAGCGATCCAAATGAAGAGATACCTGTATTGGTGGTCGATTTGTCAGAGCAAGAAGCTGATTTGCTATTAGCAACATTTGACCCAATCGGCGAAATGGCAGGAAGGGACGAAATGAAAATTACAGAATTAATTGATTCTGTAAATTCCGACAACTTGCAAGTTAATGAATTATTGCAATCGCTTACTAGCAATTACGATTTCCCCGAAAGTGAGCAAGATCAATGGGAAGACCATTGGAAAAACATGCCCGAATTTGAACAAGATGACTTAACACCACACAGATCATTCAATGTGCATTTACGAAATGCTGAAGATGTAAAACATTTTGCAAAATTAATGGGGCAAGAGTTTACGGATAAAACAAAAAGTATTTGGCATCCCAAGCTGATACGAGAAGTCTATAACGACAAAGAATATACTACTGACACGGAATAATGAAGATTATACTTTTTTGGAGCAATTTGCTTTCGGAAGCTGATACTTCAGTAATCGAATGGCAAAATTCTACCGTACAACTATCTCCTTTTCATTATTTATCTTTGTTGTCACATGTAAAATACGGTAACAAAGTCGATTTATATACTTATAACAAAGCTGAAGCATCAAATATCCCTAAAGGTATTACTGTAAAAGATGCAAATGACATATTTCCTATAGAATTTGCTCATAATTCTTTACTTAGAGGACACAGCATTGCACACATTTCAGATGCAATAAGATTAAAAGTAGCTTCTAAAGAAAATGCAATTCCATTAGACTTAGATGCAGTGGTGCTGAATGATTTCCCGAAAGACCAAAATAGTGGTTGGTTTGCTACGGCTCCTGCTAAAGTAACAGGCGGATTTGCTTTTAAGTGGGGCAAAAACCACCCGCCTTTACCTGTACATGACAAAAGTTGGGACGGAAAGGGAGTTACCATGTTTCCAATAAAAGTAAATGATAAGATGAGTCAATATACTTACGATTTAGCTAACAAAATTTTTAAAACTTTAGCATATAAACCTTCAAAAGATTCAAAAGCTTGGAATTATGTCATGTGGGAACTGAGAAGTATAATGAATGTGGACAAAAAATTTGTTATACATAAACCTATGGCATTTTGTCCAATAACAGGTTGGCTTTCGTCGGGAAACTGTTATTCATTGGAATATCCTACACGACTTGATGGCAAAACATCAGCATTTGGTTACACATTTCCTTCAATAGATAGCATATTGCAAAATTCTATTACGGTACAACATTTTTTTGAATCTGTATATTCTTTTACAAAAAAACCACAATTAAAAAACACATTTTGGCTTGATGTTAAAAAAGGTAGCTTGGTAAGTAATGAAGCCGAACATGTAGTAGGAAGTAATTGGAGACAAGAATTATATGAATACTCTAACTAAAAGTGCATTGCTCGAAGCACCACCTAGTAAATTGATTTATCAATTTTTAAATAGGTACTCGCAATATCAGAATATTAATAAAAATATTGCTTTAACAATGATTACACAAGCATTAAAACGACATAAGTCAGCTAAGTCTAACATGGTGGCTCATTCGGGATATTTACATAACCTAGAACTGCGGTGGTACAATTCTTTAAAGAAAGGCATTGTGGACTATGGTATTTATGATGTGGATTATTATTTTACTGACTTGTGGCTTTGTTGGACTATATACAGCAGACCATATTTGAAAAATTTGCAAAACAATAGAAAAATTACTGACTATTTGAATAACATTAAGTCGATCGTTGACTTGGGCTGTGGCATTGCTTATACAACGGCATCTTTAAAGCAACTTTTTCCTAAATGCAATGTGTACGGTACAAATTTAGCTGATACCAAGCAATTTGAATTTTGTAAACAAATGTCTAATATTTATGACTTTGATGTATTAACAAGTGTGGACGATATTGACCATGATATAGACTTGGTCGTTGCATCAGAATACTTTGAACATTTTGAAGAACCCATGAAGGAAATTGAAAAAGTAATAAAAACAATAAATCCAAAGTTTTTATTTATTGCAAACTCTTTTGGTACTTACGGGTTAGGTCATTTTCATACACACATTTATAATGACAAAGAAATACCCGCAAAAGAAATGGGTAAATTATTTAATAAACAACTTAGAACCGAGTACGGCTACAAACAAATAGAAGCTGATATTTGGAATAACAAACCAACTTTTTGGGTAAAAATATGAAAGCAAAATATCCGATATACATAGTATCAAAAGGCAGATGGGATAGTAGGTTGACTAGCAAAGCATTAGAAAGCATGAATGTCCCTTACCACATTATTGTAGAACCACAAGAATACGAAGAGTATGCAAATGTAATAGACAAAGAAAAAGTTTTAATGTTACCACAAAAATACCATGACGAATATGATCCATGCACAGATGAAAAGCATAAGTCTAACGGACCGGGTGCGGCACGGAACTTTGCTTGGCAACATTCTATTGATAATGGTTATACTAGTCATTGGGTTATGGACGATAACATAACAGGATTTGGCAGAGTGAATCGCAACAAATATCACAGAGTCAAATCGGGAGCAATCTTTAGAGCATGTGAGGACTTTGTTGACAGATACGAAAATGTAGCCATATCGGGATTACAATACTATATGTTTTTTCCTCTTAAAGAAAAAAGACCTGCATTCATTCAAAATACTCGTATTTATTCTTGTCTGCTTATTCGTAATCATCTTAAGTATCGGTGGAGAGGCAGATACAATGAGGATACCGACTTATCACTAAGAGTGCTAAAAGATGGATTATGCACGGTTGAGTTTATGGCATTTTTGCAAGAAAAATTAATGACACAAACATTAAAAGGTGGTAATACAGAAGAGTTTTATGCGGGGGAAGGTACAATGAAAAAATCTGCAATGTTACAAAAAATGCACCCCGAAGTTGCTAGGGTTATTTGGCGATACGGAAGGTGGCATCATTTTGTAGACTACAATTCTTTCAAGAAAAACAAACTTGTACTAAAGAAAGATATAAAATTGACCGATGAAAAGAACGAGTTTGGAATGGTAGTAAAAAAAGTAAAATAAAATTCTTTTCTTTTATTTCTTGCTGTTTAGTATTATAATGATAGTTAAAAATTGTTTAAAACATGACAACAAAGAAAAAATCTGCACGGACAATAGCCGCTTCTGTAAGAAGGAATCAAATAGTAAAACTAAAGCTAGTTGGACTTGATGATTTACAAATTGCAGACAATTTAAACATAACACCTGCTAGGGTTAGATCGGAATACAAAAAGCAATTGCAAAGACTAAATGACGACTCGAATGATGCGGTACGAACAATACGAGATACCACACATCAGCGATACGAAAATTTATTACGAATTTTATATCCTAAAGTCATGCAAGACCCGATCGATTATGAAGCAATGGGACAGATTTTAAGAATCATTGAAGGAGAAAGGAAATTATTTGGAATAGATTCTGAGCAATCGCAAATTAACATAGATGCAAGACAGCAAACTTTTACTCTTGACGAAACACAAGACTACCAAAAAGAATTAAAAAGGCGAATAGCAAATTACTTACAAAGCGGAAACAAAGCAATTGAATCAAGCACAGAAGGATAAATTAGAAACAATTTACAATGGCATTGATACTGAAGGTGTTGATAAAGCAGTACAAAATCTTTTTAATTGGAGAGCACCTTACAACGCAAGGTCTAAGCAAGTTGCCCCCGAAGGTGAATGGACAAATTGGCTTATTTTAGCAGGGAGAGGTTTTGGTAAAACAAGAACAGGTGCTGAATGGATAAGAGAACGAGTAGAAAGCGGTGTGGCAAAAAGAATAGCTATCATAGGTAAGACTCCTGCTGATGTTCGTGATGTAATGATAGAAGGGGAAAGCGGAATTATATCAATAAGTCCACCGTGGAATATGCCCGATTATCAGCCGTCTCGTAGGCGAATACTTTGGGCAAATGGTGCAACTGCACATATTTTTTCATCATACGAACCCGATCAGCTTCGTGGTCCTCAGTTTGATACAGCTTGGTGTGACGAATTAGCATCTTGGGAATACCCACAAGAAACTTGGGATAACTTGATGTTCGGATTGCGATTAGGCACAAATCCACAAGTTGTAATTACAACCACTCCTAGACCTTTGCAGTTACTTAAAAATATACGAGATAGTAAAAACTCTGTAGTTACATCGGGGTCAAGCTACGAAAACAGAGATAACTTAAATGAAAACTTTTTTGACATTATACTAGAAAAGTACAAAGGTACTCGCTTGGGTCAGCAAGAAATATATGCCGAAATATTAGAAGAATCCGAAGGAGCATTATGGGAAAGAGAATGGTTTGATGACGGAAGGATAGAATCAGCACCCGAAGACATGGAAAGAATAATAGTTGCAATAGACCCTGCTGTTACGGCAACTAAAACAAGCGATGAAACGGGAATAGTTGTAGCAGGAAAAGATAAAGAAGGTAAATATTATGTACTTGAAGATGCTAGTGGAAGGTACAGTCCAAAAGTTTGGGCAGAATTAGCAATTTCATTATTTGAAAAATACAAAGCTGATCTTATAGTTGCGGAAAACAATAACGGTGGTCAGCTAGTGGAATATACATTACGGACAAAATCTAATGACATTCCTTTTAAATCTGTATTTGCAAGTAGAGGAAAAAGAACTAGAGCTGAACCAATAGCATCTCTTTACGAGCAAAAAAAAGTACATCATGTAGGATTACACATTCAGCTAGAAGATCAATTATGTAATTGGGAAGCTATGAGTGGCGATCCTTCCCCCGACAGACTAGATGCTATGGTTTGGGCATTATCAGAATTAAGTGGAAGGGGCAGTCCGCAAATTAAATGGCTATAAGGAGTTAAGTATGGCATGGTATAACAAAATTAATCCGTTTATAAAAACAGAAACTAAACAAGCGGGGGATTCATTTGGATATAATCCTTATATTTTTTCAAGCGAAAGCACCAACCCTGCTCATTTCGTTAATACATACGGGGAAGTAGGTTGGGTATTTGCTTGTGTTTCAAGGATATCAAGTGCAATAGCTGATACTAAATGGCGATTATTTAGTGTAAATGAGCAGAATGAAAGAACCGAAGTTATAAATCACGAGATTCTTACATTATTTGATTTTGTAAATGATTTCCACACAGGCTTGGAAATGATGGAACAAACACAAACATATATTGATTTACTAGGAGAAGCATTTTGGCTTGTACTTAAAGATAAAGCGGGAACTCCTGCTGAAATTTGGGTATTGAATCCAAATAAAATGAATGTAGTCCCCGATAAAAAAATGTATATCAAAGGATATGTTTATAAAAACGGCAATGACGAAATACCATTAAGCATAGCTGATATAGTCCATATCAAACTACCTAATCCAAAAAACCCATTTCGTGGACAATCTCCACTTGCTTCGGTTAGTGCAGATATAGAAGCTGAAAAGTTTTCTAGTAAATATAATCGAACATTTTTTCAAAACAGTGCTGAACCAAGTGGGGTAATACAATTTGAAGGAACTTTAACAGATGCACAGTACGAAAGATTACGGTATCAATGGAATAAGCAATATCAAGGTACATCGAATGCTCACAAAGTAGCAATATTAGAAGGTGGGGCTAGTTGGCAAGGAAATATGATTACTCAACGAGATATGCAATTTCGTGAATTAAGAGTAATGAATAGAGATACAATCATGGGAGTCTATGGTATGCCTAAGCATATTTTAGGAATAGCTGAAGATGTAAATAGAGCAAATGCAGAGGCAAGTGAATATACATTTGCAAGATGGGTACTGAAACCAAGACTTGAAAGATTAAAAGCAAAGCTAAACGAACAATTTGTTCCTATGTTTAATGATACAACTTTAATATTGGATTATGATACTCCGATACCCGATGATGTAACAAGAAACTTAGCAGTTGCAGATCAAGGTTTTAAAGCAGGGTATATAACTCGTAATGAAGCAAGGCTAAAAGTAGGTCTAGAACCTACGGACGATGGAGATGTCTTTATGGAACCATTGTCATCAGTTGCTCACATGATGGGGCAAAACATGTTTGGACAAACAGAAACTAGGACAACCAAAGCAAAAGAATTAAATAACACTTACGAAGAGTTGAAATGGAAAGCATTTATCGAAGGACAAACTCCTATTGAAAAAGAATTTACTAGTACATTGGAAAAGTTTTTTACAGAACAAAGAAATACTATATCCGATTTAATAGAAGCTGAATCTTATAATGACGAAACCATTTTTGAGGAAAACAAGTGGACTGAAAAGTTGTATGCTTTATTAAAACCGATTTGGTTAAAAGCATTTATAAAGGGTGCTGAAGATACAAAGCAAGACATTGAAGATAGGATTAACAACGGACAAAGATCAATAAAGTTAATGAATAAAGATACTGAAATACAATTTGCTTTTAACTTGGATCCACAATCTTCAGCTGTAATACAATATCTTGATAACGGTTTATCAAAAGCAAAAGGTATAAATAAAGTTACAGGAAATGCTATAAGAGCTGAATTGATAGATGCAAGAAACTTAGGATTAGGAGCAAAAGAAACTGCTGAAAAAGTTAGAACTGTATCGGGAATGGCAAAGGAAAGAGCAACAAAGATTGCTAGAACAGAAACCATTGGGGCTTTAAATTCGGGAGCATTGGAATCAGCAAAGCAAAGCCAAGTAGTAAAATCAAAGAAATGGTTAGCGGCACTTGACGAGGTTACAAGAGAAACTCACGAAGAAGCAAATGGGCAAATAGTAGGATTAGACGAAGAATTCCAAGTAGGGTTTGATTCTATGATGGCTCCTGCACAAGGCAATTTACCCGAAGAGAATATCAATTGCAGATGCACTATTACAGAAGTGCTAGATTTTGATTTGGCAGATCAAATGATGGAACAAGAAAGCAACTATAGATTATCAGTAAGTGACAATGTAACAACTAAAATCAAAGAAGGCTATACATATCCTTTGTCAGAAGCTAGATGCCCTCAATGTACCAAGTTACTAGGCAAAAAAGTAAGTGGCACAGTTGATTTGTATTGCAATAGATGTAAAATTGAAATCAAATTCTCTAATGAAAAGTCAGTAATTTTATAACAAACTTTATAAAAAACTTTAAAACTCTAACATTTTGTTAAAAATGTAAACTATTTGTATGCTATACTATTTACATTATTTAAAACTTAATATATAATATACTTATATTAATTAAATAAATACGGTAAAGGCAACCAAATGAAAAACCTAAAAAACAAAATCATCACAACAGGGAAAATCATAATTGTTTTTCAAGTATTAATCACCGCTTGGGTAAACAGCGGAGTATAAGGGGAAACAAAAATGAAAACACAAAATTTACTACTCACAAATTCAACAGACTATCAACTATCTTAGAAGAATGGTTATGGGATAACAGTTTACATCTTAACGAAGTAAACCTTTACAATTTCGAAGATAAAAAATACGCATTACACCCTATTCAGTACGATTGGCTAAAAAGATTTAAACAAATTTGGATTAAATACTTAGGAGACGAAAAATAATAAAGATAAGTGTTTACAAAGTTTAAAACTTATTATATAATATAACTATATTAATTAACAAGGGAAACAAAAATGAAAACAAATCAAATTACAAAATTTAACATCGGCGACAAAGTAAAATTAGTAGCAAGAGCAAGTGCAGTAGATGGATTTAATTACCCATACGGCAAAATTGTCAGAATTTACCAAGACCAATTTACTCATAAAATATGCAATGTAGTAGAAACTTATCACGAAGGTCTTGTACCTCACAACAATGATGAATTATCAAAATAAATAAAAAAAAAAGGAAACAATCATGGAATTAAACGGCAGAGTGGTACAAGGGTACCAATACAAAAACTTAAATCAAGCAAGAGTATATCAACCAATGCTTAAAGAAGGAAATAAAAAAGTAGGAATATTTTATTTACGAAGTACAGGATTAACAGAAAAAGAATATACACTACGAAGAGATTTCATTATGGGTATGGACGAATATACAATCCCTGCTTTAAACAAAGTTAAAAAAGAAAAACTCGATTTATACAGATTAATTGGGAAAATAGATTTACCAAACTCTACTGAATGTATAACTTGCTTTTTACACGAATTATACAGAGCAATGCAAGGGGAATTTTGGAGTCCTTACGGTGAAGCATTGGAAATGGTAACAAAAATTGGAACACATACTTCAATGTCCATAGGTGATATCATTGAAGTTGATAATACCAAATACATTGTAGAATCATACGGATTTAGCAAAATTATACACGACACAAGTAATACAGTTAAAGTTACAAAAACAACTTGTATATGTACCACAAAATAATATTATTCTTGACAACTTAATAATTATCATGCAATAATAAAATCAAATTAAATTTGGCTAGAGTTACAAAACCAATGCCAATCGTGAGTCAATAGACCGAATTTTAAAGAGAACCGAGCTTTAAATTCTAGGTCTTTTTTTGTGTAAAAAAGAGACTGAACAAAAGAGGTTAAGAATGTCTTTCGGTAAAAAAATATATAAAAGTTATAGAGCCGAAACTAAAGCTGTTGATGATAAAGAAGGTTACATTAAAGCTGTTGTGTCAACTGAAGCAATTGATCGTGACGGAGAAGTAATCTTGTCAAAAGCTTGGGGTAATACTCTTGGAGAGTTTATGAAACACCCTGTGCTATTAAGTTCCCATGATTATAATGATCTAACAAAGCAGTTAGGTGAATGGGTTTCGTTAAAAGTTACAGATGAAGGATTAGAAGGCATAGCAAAATACTACATTAATAAAGGCAATGCAGAAGCTGATTGGGGCTACGAGTTAGCAAAAAACGGCAATTCTGCTTATTCTGTAGGGTTTATGTCTAAAGACTTTGTTGATGGTGGGACTACTCAGAACGGTAAAGAACCAAATCGAACATACACAGATGTAGAGTTATTAGAAATTTCACAAGTGTCAGTACCAAGTAATCGTGAATCATTGGTAACAATGCGAAGCAAAGGTATTGACCCTATTGCTGATGAAATTGCAAAAGAAATTTTAAAAGACAAAGCACCTGTTCTTATGGAAGATACATATGCAACTGAAGAAGAAGCTGAACAAAGAGCTGAAGAAATAGGTTGTGTAGGTTCACATTCGATGGACGAAGATGGTAATACTATTTATATGCCTTGTGCAACGCATGAGGAATATGACGAGATTATGAATCCTTCAGAACAAGAACCTAACCCCGATGGTTACGGCGAACAAAAACTTTTTACTGTAACAATTACGGAACAGGAAAAAGAATTGCTTCTTAAAGCGGCAGAAATCATAAATCAGCAAGAACAAAAAGATATGGATAAAAAAACATATACTTTGACTGCTGAAGAAGTGGTTGAACAAGCTTTTAAAAATTTACAAACTAAAAAATTATAAAGAGGTATTAAAATGGCAGACGACGAAATAAGGGTTGAGCCGATCTCTGAACAGGATTTCAAAGAGCAAAAAGCTGAAGTTGAAAAGTATGCACAGAATGTAATTACTGATGAAATTGACAAACAGCTTAAAGCTAGAATCCCTGAGCAGAGATTACCAATGGCTGATGACACACCAAAAACGAACGAAGGTTCATTTAAAACTTTTGGTGAATACATAAAAGCTATTGATGACAAAAACAAAGGAAAAAATGACGACATTAGACTTAAGGCACTAGGAGAATCAAGTGGTGAAACAGGCGGATTCCTAGTACCCGATGAGTTTAGATCGGAATTATTAAGAATACCAATGGAAGATGCAATTATAAGACCAAGAGCAAGAATTATTCCTATGGCAAGTAACACAATTAAACTCCCAAGAGTTAAAGATACTTCCCATGCTAGTTCTGTTCACGGTGGAGTAGTTGGTTATTGGACAGAAGAAGCAGGTAGCTACACAGCTAGTGAACCTGACTTTGCTCAATTCCAATTGGTAGCTAAAAAGCTAACAGGTTACACACAAGCATCTAACGAATTAGTACAGGATTCAGCTATTGCTTTAGAATCTTTACTGACAGGAATGTTTGGAGATGCAATCCGATTCTATGAGGAAAATTCTTTCATCAATGGAGATGGAGCAGGAGAGCCTATTGGAATCAAAAATTCTGATGCACTGATTTCAGTAGCAAAAGAAACAGGACAAGCGGCAACAACAATTGTTTACGAAAATCTTGTAAACATGTACTCAAGAATGATACCAAGTTCACATAAAAATGCAGTATGGATTGCTCACCCCGATGTTATGCCACAGCTTATGACTATGGCTCTTAATGTTGGTACAGGTGGGTCAGCTATATTTGTAAACAATGCAAGTGCTGAAGTTCCAATGAGCATATTTGGGCGACCAATATTCTTTACAGAACACGCACAAACACTTGGTACAGTAGGCGACATTTATTATGCAGACTTAAGTTACTATGTAATTGGTGACAGACAAGGAATTACCATAGCTTCTTCAGATCACTACAGATTTGCTAACGGCGAAACTGTTTGGAGATTTACAGAAAGACTAGATGGTGCACCTTGGTTAGACTCAGCGATTACACCTCAACACGGAAGTAAAACTATAAGTCCATTCGTAGCATTAGCTACAAGAAGTTAAGGAGTAAATT
>TARA_R110002020_G_scaffold13043_2_pt1 | contig 24529 bp, 34 predicted proteins | sample TARA_R110002020 | Tara Oceans TARA_R110002020 (sample SAMEA4396489) | marine metagenome | biome: Westerlies Biome; feature: [MES] marine water layer (ENVO:01000295) within the mesopelagic zone...; material: water (ENVO:00002006), including particulate matter (ENVO:01000060) such...
CCCACCAAAAAAGATGGAACTGAATTGGAAAGACATGGTCATACTAGGATTTGGTTTATCTTACTTCCTAACTTATTTAATAACAACAATAACAACATGATATATTCAGAAATAAATCAATTACTACCTTTTTTCTATGGTATTAGATTACACGATAATTATTTTATTGTTGATATGAATATACCCCCACAGTGGAAATATTATGAAATGTATGGGGAGAATGTTGCAACCAAACAAAATGGAAATAATAAAGACGGGAGTGTATCAATCTCTTTATTTTCCAGTTTTGATAAAAGTAGTGTAAAAACAGTACTTAAGACCGCAGAACTTATTATCAAAGATAATGAGGAAAGAGAAGAAAAAGGTAGATTGTTAGAAGTTAAAAGAATAGAGTTGGAAAAACTATTTGAGAATGCAACTCTAGAAGATTTAAAAGGAATGAATTTTATAACTAATAAAAGTATTAATAAACCAACACTAAACGATGAAGAAAAATCCAAAATCAACGGAGTGGTTACAGAAACAGTTGAAAAACGACAAACAACAAATCAAGAACCACAAACAAAACCTCATAGATAGTATAAAATCATTAGGGGGTATGTATGTGGGTAATACAGTTCAAAAGACAAAAACAAAAGAAAAAAACACTCTATGGGAAAGGCTGAGAAAGGTAATAATAGGAAATTAAGAGAGTATCTTTCATCTTTTGCTGAGGTTGCAGAATGTCTAAGTAATATAGATGTGCCTTTAGAGGGTTTAGAGGTGATAGTAAAAGTAACACCACGAATACATAACGAAATCCAAGAAGAAATATCAAACATCGGTAGATTAACAGTAGAAAAAAATGAAACGTTTACAGTTAATATATCTGATAATAAATTTACCTTTATTAAGTAATTACTGGGTATAGTGTTTATACAATAAAGATTTTTTAAATCCTTTATTTTCTAATATATTATATAATTGTTTTCTTTGGACAGTAGAAAAATCACTAACTAATAAACAATGAACAATACTTTCATTTCTAAAATGAGAGGAGATACATTCCATAAATCTTTTAGATTCTGAGACGGTTTTTAAACTAAATAAAGAAAACTCATCTTCTTTTTGCATTACAATTTTATTATTTAAACTAAATAATTGACACATCTCAACCTTAGGTAGATAGTTTAGTAAAAGTTCATCTGTTGTAATCCTAGTTTTAGTTTGATGGTCATATAAGGTACCCTCTACTTCATACTCGGACACTTCAATAAGTTGGTAATCCTCATTTTTAATTATGTTCCTAGTCCATCTCCCAACGTCATCCTTTTTTAATTTACCAGTCTCCTTACCCCGTTTTCTTTCTACCAAAGCAATCTCAAATGAACAATCTTCTCTATTTAATATTTTTAATGGGAATATTGGGTTTGTTTTTCTCTTTAATTCTTTATATTTTTGATTAACTGTTTTACGCAGGTTAGAACTAAACAATATTTTTTTCTTTCTTTTATTGTTAAACAGTATAATATGATATTTTTTTGAATTCATTATGACAAATTATTACGACATACTTGGTGTAAGTAAAGATTCTTCACCAGAAGAGATAAAGAAAGCTTATAGAAAACTCTCATTAAAGTACCATCCAGATAAAAATCCTGATGGGGAAGAGAGGTTTAAAGAACTTTCCGAAGCGTATAGTATTTTAAGTGATAGTGAAAAAAAAGCTAAGTATGATTCTGGTGGTGGTATTAATTTAGAAGATTTATTTGGTAGAGGTGGAGGTGGTGGAGGAAACCCTTTTGATGCCTTTGAACAATTTTTTGGTGGAGGACAAAGGAGACCACAACACGACACCCCCAGAAGAGGAAGGGGTCATGATTTAAAAGTTCATCTTAGTCTTACTTTAGAAGAGGTATACCATGGTAGTAAAAAAGAAGTCCACTACACCAAAAGAGAAGGGACCACACAAATGTGTCCACAATGTCATGGAAGAGGCATAGTACAATCCATGAGGGGTAATTCATTTTTTAGACAATTAGTAAATGTAGAGTGCCCAGCATGTCATTCTACCGGTTATTTAAATGGTGGAAATATTGTACAAAAAACTGTTAAATTTACTATTCCTAGAGGTTGTAATTCAGGACACTTTTTAAAATTAAGAGGTGGTGGTGATGGTTGTTATGGTGGTGAGTCAGGTGACCTATTGTTAATTTTAGAGGTTGTAGAAACCACCCACCAAAAGAAAAGAGATTTGGATTATACTTACATTATGAATATTTCACCATTAGAAGCTTTATTAGGAAAAAAAGTTAAAGTTCCTCATTTCGATGGAGCTATAGAAATTACAGTACCATCACTTTATAATACTGGTAAAGCTTTAAAAGCAAATAAAAAAGGATTTATTAGGGATGGACAAAAAGGAGATATGTATATTCATTTAGAACAAAAATTACCAGTAAGATTAAATGAAGAAGAAAAACAAAAAATAAAAGAATTATTAGAATCAGAAAACTTTCGTAATTAATGGGGTGTAAAAAATGTAAAAAAAAGGATGTTGAAGGGACTGTTAAAACTAATTGGCCAGTACTATTAATATTTCTTTTTGTTATAATATTTTTTGTTTATGGGTTAGTGACGTTTTATTTTGACATATTAAGTTTTTTTTCTTAATAATTAGTATGGAAAAATTACAATATAAAATTAAAAATGGGCCAAGAGTAGAGTCTTTAGTTGAGTATAAACTATCTAATGACACCACAGTTGCAATGTTCCAAGGATTTAGGGGTGAGAACCCAGACCTCGACTTCATTGTTAAGTACAAAGAAAAAGACAAAAGATTAAGAACACCTTCACACACCCACTGGATTGTTGATTTAGTCATTAAAGGGGAAATTAATAAAACCGGAACTCTAGAGTTAGTTAAAGAATTGATAGAAATGTATGACACTATTGAACCATTTAAAACGGTAGAAGAAAGAAATAACTACAAACTAACACACACACCTGAGATAGCTAGAGATTTTTCTTGGTTAGATGGTGTTGGATTATTACCAATAGAGTTAATTAGTACTTTAGTGGAGTTATTTTCTAAATGTGAAAAACAAACTAGTGGAGCATTTATGTTTAAAAGTATGTTAACCTTAACCCAAGAATATTTAGAGGGAAAGAAAGACTACTACCAAATAATAGGAACATCAAAAAGAGTTTAAAATAAATAAAAATAAATTTATGAGATTATCAGATAATGTAGGAAATACTCCCTTAATTCCCTTAAGAAAAAACAACTTTATTATTTGGGGTAAAGCAGAATTTATGAATCCTAGTGGTTCAGTAAAAGATAGAATGGCCACTTTTATTATTACTCATGCAGAACATAATGGAATAATTAGTAAGGGTGATATTATTTGTGAAGCGACTAGTGGAAATAGTGGTATAGCTTTAGCAATGTTAGCAGCAGAACGTGGTTATAAGATAAAAATAATCATGCCGTGTAATATGTCCGAAGAACGTAAACAGATGTTTAGATTTTATGGTGCAGAACTAATAGAAGTTGAAGAGGGTGATTTTGATGGGGCAATTGAGTTAAGAGATAAACTATGTGAGGAAAATGGGTGGTTTAATTGTAACCAATTCCACAACCCATTAAACATTCAGGCTCACTATGAAACTACAGGACCAGAAATTTACGAAGAGTGGTCCCTACCAACAGAGAGAGGGGCTTATAGAAGAAAAGACTCACCTGATGTTTTAATATTAGGAACAGGTACTGGTGGTACTCTTATGGGTACAGGTAAATTTCTAAAAGAAAAATGGCCTAACATAAAAATAGTTGCTATAGAACCAGCAGAAAGTCCAGTAATGTCGGGAGGGGAACCAGGACTTCATGGAATACAAGGAATTGGGGATGGTAGTAAATTTTTAGTAGATTTAGATTTTGTAGATGAAGTATTAACCATAAAAACAGAAGATGCAAAAGATAAAGCAAAAGAATTAGCAAAAGAAGGTATTTTTGTAGGTATTAGTGCTGGAGCAAATGTTTTAGCTTGTGAAAAATGGTTGGAAGATAATGAAGGTAAAGAAGCCATAACAATCCTTTGTGATAGAGGTGAAAGGTACTTTAGTTGCTTATGAAAAAAAAATACCCAGACAATATAGTTTATAACTACGAAACACAAGAATTTGATGCTAGTAAAAAAGAATACCCCACTTCAGTAGGGGCACAAAAATTTGAAACTATAAAAGTTGATAAAAGTGATAGTTTAAAGGCGAATAAATATTTTGAATCTAGACTTAATGAATTAAAAGAAGAATATAAAAAACTAGTAAAGGAATATAATTGGACTAGTTTAGTTTATAAGTCAGACTATAGCTTTCAACCAATAGTGGGGGAAGAATACCACCTATATGAAAGAAAAGATAAAAATTTATTCTTATCTTTAATAAAACCTAAAGAATGGAGTCAACCACATGTTGGAACATTTAAATTATTAAACAACGGTAAATGGGAAAAAATATGAGAGAACAATTAGAATTATTTAATACGGAAGAAACAGAATTTGATTTTGAAGGTAATAAACAAAATCTAATCGATAATTTAGACATGCTTAAAGAAATGTCAGTAGAAGAACAAACACTTTATAAAAAGTGGCAAGAAATGAATAAGGGTGGTAAGATGGAAAAGGTAAAAAATAAATTATACGATTACAGAACAAATTTATGGGTACCATCAGATATGGATGATGTAGAACATACCATAAAACAAATTGAAGATTTAGAACCTTATGTTGTAATGGCAACACCAGGAAAAGGTGTTACTGAATGGGTAAACTATCGTAAACTTATACACACAATGGAATGGGTTGCAAATCCTGGACGTAATATGAAATTCTGGGTAAGAGATAGAAAAACAGATAAAGTCCTTGGTTTAATTTGTTTAGGGTCTGATGTTACAAGTATTAAAGTGAGAGATGCTTACATAGGTTGGGACAAAATTAATAAGTTTGACCAACACAAACTAAACAATACAGCAATCGCTACCACAATCTGTTCTACACAACCAGGTGGTTATAATATGTTAATGGGTAAATTAATTGCAGCACTAACCACTTGTAAAACAATTAGAGATGCCTGGGAAGAAAAATACGGGGATAAGTTAATCGCTGTAGGTACTACTTCATTATACGGAATCAACTCAATGTACAATGGGATGCCACACTTTAAAACAATGGGAGAAACATCTGGTAAAGTTAGGTTAAAACCAGATGATAGTGCATACCTACCTTGGAATAGTTGGTTGAAAGATAATCATCCAGAAGAACATCTTAAAGCAATAAGTGCTACAGGACCTAAACAGAACATCCTTAACAAGGTTTTTAAACATTGTGGGATAAAAGGGTCCACTTATGACCACGGATTCAAGAGAGGAGTCTATCTTGCAATGATGTACGATAACGGTTGTGAGTTCCTAAGAGGTGAGATAGAAGACAAAGACCTAAAAATAAAAAAGAAATTCCAAGACGATATACCATATACGGATAAGTGGTGGAAGAAAAAAGCAATAAAAAGATATAAAAACATGTACGACCAAAACAGAATTAAACCAGAACAATTATTTTATTGGGATGTAATTGATTTGTCTTGGGAAGACACAAAAAATAAATACATAAAAGAAGTTGGAAGATAATATGACACAGACAATACTATTAATAGGATTATTCATTTTAGAAGTAGTAGCTTTTGGATGGTTAATCTGGGAGGCAAAAATGGGTAGAGAAAAAAGAGAACAAATTCTCGATTTAGAAAGACAAATATTAAAACTTGAAAAAGTAATAATATCAATGGAAAAAACAATAATTAAAAAATTAGATAAAAGAAAAAGATATAATGAAAAGAAGAACACTAAACGAACTAAGACAGGTTAAGACCTATGGTTATAGACCACCATCACCAACTAAGGTAAAAGAATCTAAACAAATAATAAAAATAAAAAATAATAAAAAAACAAAATAAAATATTATGGATAATAAATTATATAGAAGTAACAAAGATTTTTGGTTTGCGGGTATATGTGGGGGAATAGCAGAATACTTTGAATTTGAACACCCAATCTTGATTAGAATTATGTTTGTGATGTTATTTATATCACCAACTATACCTTCTATTTTACTTTATTTGATGTTGTGGGTATTAATTAAAGAAAAACAATAAAACTATGAATAACATTAAATCAATATATACCTTTTTTCCTAGTAATGATGCAAATTTAGGTTTAAGGGATTACGAAGTAGGGTTTTTATTATTATCTCTACTTAATTGGAAAGATAATTATGGACCAGCACATCTTTTAACTAACACATTAGGTAAAAAATATTTTGTTGAGTTGGGGGTAGATAATCTATGGGATGAAATAAAAGTTGTAAACGTAGATAAAGGAGATATAGATGATGAAATTTTTCCAGACGTATATAGGTTTAAGGCCTTACAGGAAGAAGAAACTCCTTTTTGTCTCATGGAATACGATACTATATTAAAAGAGGATGCAAATAACACTATATTTGAAGGTGATGTAGGTTTACCTTACCTAGAAAAAATAGGTGAAGAAGAACACGTAATCACCAACTTTATATACTTTAATAATAACGAAGTGTTAAAAAAATATTTACAGAAATCTTTAACACACATGAAAAAGAATTCTAAAAAGAAAGACTTATCACCTAAAGAAAAATTCTTTTTAAATTTAGAAATTAATAGGTTGTTACTAAAAACTGTAAAACCTAAAAAAGTTAAGGTTAATTACTTATTTACCACTATTTTAAATAAAGACACCCAAGAAGAGTTTCCATTTACTGAGTTAAATAAATTAGAGACGACAACTTTATTTATGTTAAGTAAATTTAATAGAGAGGCCATTAGAAACACCACAAAGGTCTATGATTCTGACCAAGGAGGATGGGTGGACGTGTATCATTCTAAAAGACAATACTACTTAAATAAAGTAAGAGATATGATTCTTATAGAACAGGGTATGGAATGGTATGAGTTATTTGAAGACATAGTGGAAAACTCAACACTTATAAATAAAACAGAATTTCAAAAAGGAGTCAACTTTACAGGCCAAGACGGTATTGCAGCAATATAATAATTCTTTAAGAATTTATTAATTAAGCCAATATTTATAATAAAACGTATAATATGTCTTTTACAACTCTTTTAAATGAAATATATGAAATAGTCCTAGAACAAAGTGACAAAAGTCGGTATGATGTTCTGGTGGACAAATGGGCTACAGGCAAAAAGAAAGCTTCTGGTAAAGTAGTAAAACCTAAAATAGAATTAGATATATTAACGGACCTTATGCAAGCAGACCCAACTACTAAGGGTGATTTTGAAGGAGATAGGGATACTAGAGACGTTACTAAAGTTGGAGCCTATACTCAATGGTTAATTAAACAATGGATGGGATTACAACAAAAAGCAGACGAGGTATACGCATACGGTAGTCCAGATTGGGATGTTAAACTAGAACAATTCCAAAACCAATTCATGGAAGACCTTTATAAAGTAACTGATGACTTATTAAAATTCGATTACCTTAAAAAAACAGGAAGATACAAAGGAGAAAAAGACATAAATCAAATTAAATCTATAGATGACTTATATGACCAAGTAAAAGATTATAGTATTAGTAAAGATGAACTTACAACCACTAAAGCAGAAAGAGCACAAATGGAGGTTCATCCTGGAGCAAAAATGGGGTACGACGGAAGTAAATGGCAAGTAATCGAAATACATAATAACTCAATGGGTAAAGAAGCAGCATGTTATTACGGTGGTCAAAATAGAGAAACTAGATGGTGTACTTCCAGTCCTGGATTAAACTATTATGACCGTTATATTAAAGACGGACCACTTTATGTTGTTATGGATAAAACAGATACTGAAGTTGCAACACCACAAGGAAGAGACGTAGAAAGTCACAAACAAACAGGGTTACCAAAAAAACGATACCAATTCCACTTTCCTAGTAATCAATTCATGGACATAGATGATAGGTCTATTAGTTTAGAACAATTTTTAAATAGTGAAGGTAAAGAACTAAAAGATTATTTTAAACATGAATTTGCAAAATCTTTAACAGACCAAGAAGGTGATAGTGTGGCAGTTCATTACCCTAACGATAAAGTATCTAGATTTATCGCTTTATATGGTTTAGATGAATTTATAGATAAATTACCAAAGGGACTTAAAAGATTTGATTTTGATACCAGAGATAAAAACCAATTACCGGGAATTGAGTTACCAATAAAACTCTTTACTGGTTTTCCACAATTAGAAGTATTACATATTGAAGGAATATTAAAAAATATACCCGAGGAGATAGGAAACCTTAAAAACTTAAAATTTTTATCAATACCAGATAACCCACATTTAAAAAGTATACCAGAAAGTTTAGTTAACCTACCAGACCTAGAAGTAATAAATATAAGAAATACACCAGCAGAAATTCCTCCAGCCATTGAAGAAAAATGGAATAATGGAGGCCTAGTAGTGGTTAAGTAGAATAAATTTTCTTATATTTCTTTTATACAAATTATGGATATAGACATAGAAATATATTTAAAACGTTTAAGAACTTTTTTTGAAACACAAAAAGGTGAGGTAGAACGTTTATTGAGTACTCCAGGGGTGGACTTAGATTTATTAATGGAACAAATAGAATTAATGGCCACTGAAAACTATAAAGAACTAGAAGACCCAACCCTAACTAAAAATCAAATTTTAATAGCTGTTAATTTAGTTCAAAGTAAAAAACTAAAGAAAGATACTAAGCAAGATATTGAGTTAGAATTTTTATTTGAAAAAGAAACACTACCTATCCAAACGATTAAGGGATTTGACATATACCTGAATTAAAAGGTACCCCCAACAATCTCACTAAAATATAATTGAGAGGTCGCAGAAATTGCTCCTACCACTGTAAGTTTTTCATTTGGGTAGGTTGATGTACCTACACCCATTCTTAATGCTCTTACACTACCAGTAAAAGTCGTACCAGTGGTACAAGGATTTATAACATCTCTTGATACTGTACACGCAGTAACCGTACCTGTAGAACCCGTGATACATGCTCTAGCTTGAGCACAAAAGTCCCCAAAAGGAGAAACTTCAATTCCACATTCCGCAGCAAATTGTAAAGCTTCCTGTTGCCACGCTAAAATTCTAGCAGAATCTACATTCCCTAGTTGGTAATTCCAACATGGGTCACCTGGTTTACAAAATCCCATTGGTTTTGACATTTTACTTGTTTCTTAATAGTCTTCCTTCCACCCAATCTTGGTAGTTAGGGCCTAGACTATAAACAAATTGCCTACCTAGTCTTTCCATCTCTACAATCCCAGCGTCTTTTATAGCTGCAAAGAACATAGCGTTGTGACCTCTCGGTCTTGGGTAACCTAAAATATCTTCATAAAATTGATTTGACGTTTTTCCAGGATTTTGTTTTAAATAGTCTACAAATTTTTGAGTCATTGTACCTTCTCTTGGTGGATACTTAAATGTGTATGAGGAAACGTGACTTCCTGGATTCCAAGTTGTGTACTCGGTTCCAACAGCGTCAACAAATATTTTTTGGTTTAACGTTAGTCTAATAAGTGGTAGATAAAATTGGTATAGAAAGGCTTTAGCTCCCCATAGTTTACCATATCTTGTTGGGTCTTCACTTAAATAATCTTCTTGTTTAAGTCCTTCGTTTTCTAATTGTTCCATTGGATATACTGCAAAAACCTTATCCTCCTCCACCATATCATCGTTCGCAGTAGTAATTGGTAATTCATTTCTACCCTCCCAGAATGGTGTGGCATATATCCCAACATCTTGATTCTGTGTGTTAAACCACATCCAAGTTCCTGACATCATGTCTATATCTAAAACATACGTTCCACTTTTAGTTCTAATTTTAGTTAATTTAGGATTTGCACTCATAACATCGATTAGTTCTCTTTTAAAAACTATTAATGATTTTAATTCTGGTTTAGGTTTTTCATACCCTTCATGAGCATTAACAAATGCACTCACCAATCCTTCTGGTAACATTGAGTAGATGGCGTTTTCTGTTTGGTCAGTTAATCTATTATCTGCTCTATCATACCATTCTTCTGAACCATCACTAAACTTTTTATATAATGCAATTTTATAAAAATCACCAAGGTCCTTACTTTTATCTATTATATAAAATAAGTTTCCATCTTTTGAATAATCACTAAAGTGTGTAGGGTTATCTTTCATTGCTGTACACCATTTAGTTGATGACCCATAGTAACACGAACCTTCAAAAGTATTTGGTTTAACCAACAACCATCTCTCATCTTCATATAGTTTGTCTACACCTCCTTTAGCTTCTTTTTCTCTTTGTTTTTTAGTTTGTATGGTATCCATTTCATCCATAACCCTTTCTAGGGATGCCAAATTATTATAGGAATTTAAGTCCTTAGGTGATTTTACTATTGGGGCGTTCGAATAGAAACCCATACCTGATACAAGTTGTGAAGTTAACCTATCTCCATGTTTGTGAAATCTTTTTACTAAAGATGATATATCATTAGGTGATGTACCTCTTTCTGATGGGTTAAGATACATCTTAACCATCCACATAAGATATTTGTTATTACCTGAAGGGTCATTCTGTACAAAATGGTCTAACACACTTTCTACATTAGTACTAGTACCAATCCCAGCTGGATTACCTGGCTCTGCAACAGGCCAAGACCCAACAGCTTTTTCAAAGTATTGTTGTGCGTCTTCTACCCTTCCTTCAGTTAATATAAATTTATTTAGTATCTGTGTTAATTTCATTTTATCCTCGTGATTGTAAATATTGAATTATAGTTTCTACCATAGTTGCATCAAAAAACCTACTATCAAACTCTGCTATCATATTATACTCATCTTCTTTTGGTCCTGCAATACTTATTTGTTGTGGTGAGTCGTAATATAAAACATATCTGGGGTAGTCATACCCTTCCACGTACTCCATTACTATTTCACCATCTTTATAATCCTTACGAGACAATTCATCTATTTTGAATTCCTGAAGTAATTTCTTTATTAATTTTCTATTGCCCATGTCTTTAGTTTATTCTATAAATATAATACCATTCATCATCAAACTGTACTTCCATTTCCTCACCGTCATAACCAGCCAAACCATTTCCTCTACCATCAGCATCTAAGACTCCTTGAATAAACTCATCTTTATCAATATATCTTTCCAGCTGTTCAGGTTCACCATATCCATAATCTCTTAGAAAATCCATAGGGTCATTTTTTATGTCTTCCAGTCTACCACTTACATAATTGTCCTTTGCTTCTTCAGTGAATTCATAATTGTCCTCATCTTCTTCTATCTCTTCCTTTTCAGTTTGTAAATAATTTATTTTATCTTCTATTTCTTCTCTCATTAATTCATCATCTGTTTCCTCCAACTCCTCCAGAAAGTTACCTATATTTTCATCTATATTTTCTATTTCTTTTTTAGCTTGTGACGTTAATTCAGTATCTTCATCTTCATCTAAATAATCTTCAGGGTTGTCATACATGTCATTCCAGAACATATCTTCAAAATCCTCTGCAACTAAATCACCATCAATGTAGTACTCCATAAAACCTTCACTAAATCCCCCAAAACCAATATCGTCTATTAAATTATCTATTTGGTCGAATGCAGCATCATCTGCCATTTGCTCCTCACCCACAGCATACTCAGCACCTCCATACTCAAACGAAGGCAACCCATAGTGGTCAAAACCATCCCACCTAATATCATAAATGTCATGAGCTTCCTCCTTTAATATGGTTATTTCTTCTTCTAAATTAGTTAAATCTTCTCCATAGTCCTGTGCTGTTTCACCATCTGGGTCAGCTATTACTAATGGGTCATTTTCCATAGCCGACCTAACCTCCTCTATAGTATCTTCTATATTAGATATCTCCTGGTTTTTATCATCAAACTCTTCAATATCTATTAGATGGGTCATTAAAGCATTTGCCATTATTCCCTCAGTACTAGTTCCTTCTTCATAATTCCATTCGTCATTTAGTCTTCTTTCTGTAGCTGCCTCTTCTAGACGTAGTTCTCTTTCCCTTCTTCTCCTAGCCCAGTTAGCTTCCCTAGCTATTCTCTCTAATTCTCTTTGTTTTTCTTCTTCCGTTATTTTTGCAATTTCATCTTTATATGTGAAAGTAAAATATTCATTAATTTTATTTACCACTTCTGGGTGGTCAAATATTTTACTAATATCTTGTGGGTCGGGAATAGTAGAATCTTTTGCATCATAAAAAGTATCACTACCTTTATAAGTTTTATTAAGTGCTACTTTATAGTATTTGTCAGACGTAGGTGCGGACTTATCTAAAATGTAAAATAATTTACCTGATTTATCATAATTGGTAAAATGTCCAGGATTATCAGTAGATGCGGTACACCATTTAGTTCCTGCTCCATAATAACAAGATGCGATATGTGACTTAGGAACAACCACTTTAAATCTATCATCTTCATATACTACTTCAGACTCTTTATGAGTCTCAATATTTCTAGATTTTTCTTTTTTGTACTGTTCTATTACATCAATTACCCCTTGTCTATTACGATATTGATATAAATCTTTCTTTTTAAGGTTAGGTCTTACCCTATCAAACTCTTCTATTGTACTAAGTAAACCATTAAGAGTTCCAGTCCATACCCAACCTTCCCGGTCTTGAGTGTTAATCATTTCAGGTGTAGAAACATATTCCTTCCAAACCCTAGCAATCCATTCCAAATACTTTTGATTTTTTGCAATAGCTGCACTCCCAGTCACCATAGGTTCCCATACTTCTGCGGGTATATCATACTTCTCTTTTACTTGGGATACTCTGTTTTCGGTTAATAACATTAGTTTACTTTTATTATATAAATATTTATTAATTACATTATGATGAAAACAATAAATAGAATAATTTTATTAGTACTTATCCTTCTAATAGGTTTAATTAGTTGGTGGTATTATACAAATATGAATCAAATCGTTGAAAGATTTGAGGATAATATTAAAAAGAAAGATAATATCGTAGATTCTTTAAATCAAAGATTGGATTATCTGTATAAAACAATTGATTCTTTACCTATAGGAATACCCTTAGATACACTTCATGTAAATAATGGATATGGGGTTAGAAAACACCCTATACACGGGAAATATCATATGCATACTGGGATAGACCTAGTCGATTCTTGGAGAGACACCGTGTACTCAACAGGAGCGGGAATAGTAAAATTTTCCGGTTGGAATTTTGGATATGGTAGATTTATAGAAATAGAACATTCTTTTGGATTTACTAGTCGGTACGCACATTTGTCTAAAACCTTTGTGAATACTGGGCAACCTATACGAGATGCCCAACCAATAGGAAAAATGGGAAAAACTGGGATGGTAACAGGACAACATTTACATTATGAAATATCACATGATGGTAAATCAATAGACCCGATGCCTTATATAAATTGTAGTCCAATAAATGTAGAGGCGACTATGTATCATCCAGTAAAAGAACAATGTGATGATACTCCTTTAAACACGGCTGATGGTTCCAAAATCGACCCCCACCAAGTATCCAGTTGGAATTGGATTGCGGTAAGTCAAGATATGCTATGGTTTAACGGAGGACCATTTAGATATGGTGATTCTGTTTATGTGGAAGGAACACCAAATAAAGACGGTATATATTATATTCACGATGCAATGAATAAAAGAATGAAAACTAAAATAGATTTTTTAGAAAATATAGGAACAAAACCATACAAATATGAGGATATTAATCTTTATGTGTTAAAATAACAATTAAATAATATTTATTGTTGAAGGACTTAACACTATTATTAATAAATAAAATAAAAAAAAAACGTTATGATTAACAAAAATTTACCAGTAAACCACAAGAGAGAAAACCACATGGAGATTACTATGTGTGGAAAAGGAAGTTGTAAATGTCCAAGTATTGACATAGACCTAAATAGAGACGAAGTAGTAATAGGAGGAAAAGAAGAAGGATACACCACATTCACTAAAGAACAATTCGAATTATTTATGAATGAAGTAAAAGGCGGAACCTTTGATAAATACTTAGATAAAGATTAAGACATGGGATGTGGATGTAAAAAAAAGAAAGGAGAGGTAAAAGCAAACCAACAACAACAACTTAATAAAGAAGAAAGAGAAAAAAGAACTCAACTAATACGAGAAAAGCTAATCAGATTGTCTCAAAAGAAATAGTAGTTAATATTTTACTCTTGTATTTATAAGGTATGAGACTGCTATCAACACTACACACACTAATAGAACAAACTACTCCTTGGTATGACAAGGTATTCCAAAGTCAGGACCATGAGGATATTGTACCGTTGATAAAATTATTTGGTGGTGATATCCATGAATTATATAATGCCTTAGATAGTAGAGGACAAGGTAAACAATTCTTGAATCACATACTTAATATTTGGCCTTACGATGACCAACAGTCATTCCATTTAATCAATGCTTTAGGTGGAATACGTGATTGGAATAATGGTATGATGGATAATGACTTGGTAGATGAGTATATTGTCGACCCTTATTTGGAGGATATGCGAGACACCAATAGAGATGAAAAGGGTAGAATTATCTTAGAGTTAATGGCTGGGGAGGAAGCGGACTTTTTTAGTGGAAGTAATATGGGAGCAAGTCATAATTGTTATGAGATTGCCAAACAAATATTCGGGGACGAAGGTTTAGAATGGGAAGATTACAATGATATAGAGAAAATAGAGACTCTTATAAATGATTTGTCACCTGAAAATTATGTAAAATTGGTTCGTCATATAGGAACAGAATTCCACAACCAGGAGGTAGACGCATGGAGAGAAGAGTATGATGAGGTTAGAGAAGAAAATGGAAAAGTTCTCCTAACACCTGGTTTTATGAATGGTTTTCTTCCGGACAATGAGAGTACTAGATATAATTTAGCTGTTCTTATTGGTAATACTCCTGAATTAGATGAAGTGGAGGGAGAACTGAATTATGCTTATAGTAGAGCATGGAATGAGGTGGTTATTAATCAATACTATTCGGCATACCAAAAAGCTTTTGATGAATTTTTAGGGAAACCAATAGGTGTGGGGTCAACATATACGTACCCCAACCATTTGACCAATGCGTCACAATCCCAATATAAAAAAGTAGAAGTCCCAGTAAAATATTTTGATGTAACTGACAGAGCAAGAGCAATGATAGTAAGACATGCATACGAGATTGATAGTCCTGAACATTTTACACATATGATAAAAGAATTAGAACTAGACATTCTTTGTCCACATGTAGATGAATATCCTTATAATCAAGAAGAAGTCGATAATTTGTTCCAAGACTATCTTTTGGAGTATTTATAAGATAATAATAAAAAACAAATAAAAACTAAAAAAAATGTCAAAAGATTGTTATACAAGAGAACAAATTGAGAAAGCTGTAAAGGATAAAGGTTACAAATGGTTTGATGATTCAAACAACAAAGGATACGATGTAAATATTGTAGGAATTAGAAATTCAGAAACTGCTGATAGAGTAACTAATAGGTTTGATGATTGTGTTACTATTTCTTATAAAAAAAATGGTGAGTGGAAATTCTTCTGTTTTGAAGCAACCACCGACCCTGGTGATGACTACATGAACGACCCAATAGTAAAAGAAAAAGGATGTGCTATATTAAAAGAAGGACAATATAGAGGTTCACATAAGATTAGATTACACGCAGGAAAATACCCAGCATTAGGACAAAAGAAAGATGTGACAGTTTATAGAGATAACGACAGAGATGGTAAATATGATAGAAATGAAGCAAAAACAGATACTGGTTTATTCGGTATCAATATTCATAGAGCAACATCTAAAGCGGGTAAAACTTCTACATATGTAGATAAATGGTCAGCTGGTTGTCAAGTTATTGCAAGTAATGATGACTGGAATAAATTTTTAGCGATTTGTGAAAGAGCAAGAGATATCCACGGGAATTCATTTTCATATACATTATTAACTTCCAATGATATCGCTTAATTTTTTACCCTGGAGACTTTACGTTATATAATATTTTTCTTAACCTTTTTACAAATAAGAAAATATGAAAATTATCACACATAAATTTAGAGAAATAAACAATACAATTAAGTATGCGGTCAATTTAGTGGACTTTAATAATAGACCCTTAAAAACTTATATAGTACCAACAGAAGAAGAAAGAAGAAGTACCGCACAAAATCTAGCTACAGAAAACAATATAAAAAATATATTTAATAATTCAGGTTTTTCAATTATAGAATAATGGAAAAAGAATTAAATAAAATATTAGATAAATTAAAAGAAGCAAATACAACTCAAGATAACCAACTTATAGATAAACATTTAAATGAGTTGAATAAATTATGGGAAAAGAACTCACAGGAAATCATAGAAAACGGTAAAAAAGATGGGTTTCATCTCCCCAAAACCACACGTAATGAAAATTAATATTTGGATAAATGAGGAATTCTTAGAGTCTTTTTATTCTTTTTTAAAAGAAGATAAAATAGAATTACCAGATAATTTTGAATATTTTCTAACACAACCAGGTCCATATCAGTTAACCAGTGAAAATAGGATAAATATTGTACAATTAACAATATCTTTCGACGAATATATTCGGTTGAGAGATTTCTAAATGAAACTCTTTAATACTATTCACAAACTTTTTGACCAAAAAAGAAAGATAGAAAAAGATATTGAAAAAATACAGTCCAACTGTCACCATAAGGTTCGACATATAAAGTTTGTATTTTTAAATCCACACTCACAACAGACATCCGCTAGGTGGGTATGTGATGAGTGTCAAAAAACATTACATATTCCCACAGAATTTGAAATAAAAAAATTTCTTAATAAATAAAGTATTTAATTTGGTAATAAGTGTAGTTTTGTGTATATTTAAATATTATAAACCAAATTTAAATTAAAAAATGTTAATAGTAGAAGTAAAACATGGGAAAATAGAGAAAGCTTTAAAGATGATGAGAAGAAAAACCATCAAAACTAAACTTCTTCCCACACTAAGAAAAAATAGAAACTATATTAAAAAATCTCAAAGAAGAAGAGTAGAAATGCAAAAAGCACAATACCGTCAATGGAAAACTGACCAAGAAGATTAATTGGTTTTTGTGGAAGAAGCAAATAAATCTGGTGTACCTATATAATCACCGACCTCATCGATATCTATCTCATATTTTTTACTATCTCCTGGATTCCAAATACGGATAGGTGAGTCTCCAATTTGTAATGTAACCATTCCCGTCTCCGGTTTGAAGTTTGATAATTTACCATACATTTTATCTTCCCCCCACTTCCATTGTTTAGACCAAGTAGCATTTCCACCATCTCTTATAAAGTCTAAATCTTTAATAATACGGTCCAACTTTTCTATATTATCTTTTCTACTTACAAGAGTCTCATCTTCCTCTATTTCATCTAAAAAATTAGTAAATAGTCTAATTATTTCCTTATCAGTATCGTCACTATAACCCCATTCATCATACCAAGCCTCATGTAAACTATAAGTCAGTTCATTAAATCCACTATTTAATATATCACTAAAGGTCTTTAAATCGTATTGATAAATTAAACTTAAGAGTTGAGTATAGTTAAGGTCTAATTTATAACCACTTCTTGTTGGTTCAGGTATTAAAGTTAATTCGTTTTCCAGATTCTTTTTTAATGCTTCATTCCTATATTCACCTAAACCTTGTCCTAGTTCCCATAAAATATCATCACCAGTATTGCCCCACTTTTTAGGAAAATACTTACTTAAAAAGTCTTGTATTTCACCCTCTTCACTTAATTGTTCTGTAGTGTGTGATACACCTAAGGTATCTAATATTTGAGATAGTCTGTTAATTACAGTATCATTTAAATGATTAGAAAGATAGTCTAATTCCTCATCCTCCAAATAATCATGGTCCATAGTTCCACCATGCATTGCTAGATTATAATACCACCCATCACCTTCGTCACCAACATTTAAAATATCATTTTCATAAACTTCCTCCCCCATTCTCCATATTACACCATCACTAAACACTTCCAATAACATTTCATCCGTCTCTAACCAATCACTAGCATATTTTACTTTTTCACCTAAATAAGGTTGAAGTGTATTTTCTATTTTTTCAGTTGTTAGGTTATTTTTATTTTCTTTTATAATTTTAAAAACTGTTTGTGCAAACTTATTAGTTTTAGAATATTCTATTAACTTTTCATTAGATAAGGACATTCCATATTTTAATAAATCATTAGGTGTGTAATTAAGGTTAAAAAATTCTATAAGTTTAGGTTTATCACTTAAGTGTTTTTTAATGTCTATAGTATCATATATAGTGTCTGAAATGGGTGGGTGAACACGATAGTGATTACCTGCAGAGTTGGGTTCTCGTAATAAAAATATTCTCCCAGTATCATGTACTAAGAATTTATTATTGAAGTTTTTTTCATATATAACATAAAAAGTACCCTTATATGGTACATGACTAAAATAATTACACCAAGAAGTTTTGTCAGCTAATTCACAAAAAGTAGTCATATCTAAAGGAACCACAATTTTGTAGGTGTCATCTTCAAAAACAGTTTTTGTTTTGGCAAAAGATTTTTGTTCATTTAATGTAAGGGTGATTGGAGAGTATCCATATTTACCAAAACATTCTTTTAAGGTAAGTTTAATATCCCTATAAACATTAGGTTCAGATAAAGGATTTATTTCTAACGATAACTTAAAATTATGAGAGTCCCCCTCTCTAATCTCAAGAGAGTAATTCTCTTTTAACTTTACATTTCTGGATATTTCTAATTCTAAAACATGAGAATTTTCATGAAAAATATAACGGTTAGATGTGTTAATATCTTTAGGTAACACCCAAAGTTCTTTAGATTCACTAAATAAAGTTTTTGTAATAACTTTTAACACGTCTTCACTAATACCACAATCATTATACTTCAAGATATGACGTGACTCTTCTAGAGTACCAAACTTAGATTTAATACTAGTAATTATACTATTAAAGATATTTTTGACAGATAATATACCTATAGATATTAAAACACTTTTTAAATAACCAGCGGGTTCCCCAAAAGTAATATCCCCACTATTAATCAGTGCAACTAATCCATCTAAAATTGGAAAAGCTAGAAAAGTAAAAGCACCTACATCTGCAATACTTGACGCTGCATACCCCACTTCATCTGCTACTTTTAATACTACATTTTCTAGAGATTTTAAAAAATCTACAATTCTAGTAAGAGCGTCATTTAACCCCTGTTCCCTTATTATCTGTAAAAGTTTTTTAACTTTATCTTGATGACGGTTAAGTATTATCCACATAGCGGTGATATATACTAGAATGATACTTTGTTCAGTTATTTGTGGTTGTTCTAAATTAATTAAATCTCTGACAATAGGTAGGAAAGCAGTTATCCCAGTCCCAAACGTAAAGGTACCATCCAAGATGACACCAATATCCATTAAACTTTTCTTAACAACATTATCATTATCTTTTTGTTGTTCTAATAAAAGTCCTTCCTTTCGACGGTACTGTATTTCTAATAATCTACTTTTCATTTTTCTTTTATAATAAATATAACGTAGTTAAGTGTAACATAGACAAGTATAAGATATTTATATGTAATGGATATAATAAAACTTTAAAGATAAAAAATGACACTAGACTTAACTAACATACCAGTGGAAGTAATGGACACCCCAACGAAAAGAACTGTAGGAATGATGGGTAGAGACCATCTTGATGGTGCTATGGTATTTCCTTTTGGTGAAGTAAGTGAAAAATCTTTTTGGATGAAAAATTGTAAAATCCCATTAGATATGGTGTTTGTGGTAGATAATAAAATTAAAAATATTTTTAAAAATGTACAACCATGTTCATCTAATGAAAACTGTGGTCACCAAAGAGGGATAGCAGATACTGTAATAGAATTTAACGGTGGTTATTTAGATGATAATAATATAGAAGTGGGTCAATCCATTAATTTACCTTCATCATCATAAACATAATAAGGACTAACTAGAGACTTAATTTCTTTAGAAATGTCCGCATCCAATCTATCCAACACATCCCAAGTAATCGGTGGACCAAATCCTGAAGAGTAAGCGTCTTTAGATATCTTATCCATCTCTTTATATTTTGTACTAAATTCTGAAGCTCTTTCCCATAAATCTTTTGAATCTCTAGTACTAGGTAATTCAATATTTTCTATCCATTCTTTAAAAATAGTTGAATTGGTTAGGTCTTCTATCTTATAACTCCATGAAGATGCTTGTAAACAATATTTGTTCCATTCTAAATATGCTTTCATACATTTCCTAGTTCCGTGACCATCCTTAATTTTATCTAGCATTTGGTTCCAAGTTTCATGTCTTGCAACATAATTAGGAGACTTTCGTAAGTTGTTATTAACAATGGAAGAATATCCATTTTCAGCAATCCAAGCCATTGTTTCTTTATCGGCCCAATCAATTTTATGTAAAGAGGATATGGTTTGTAATGGTTCTCGTATTTGATGTAATACCGTTGTAAATTCTTTAGGTACTGTTAAATGTAATGAAGATACACATCCATCAACATCACTTTCTTCGTGACCCATTCTAAATCCTAGATATTTTAATAGATAAGTGGTAAATTGAGTTCCCGACCTAGGAGAACCAATGATAAGTAATTTATTTTTATTTGCCATAGGGTAAATATATAAACCATTATGTGTAAATAAAGTTTACCTTCTAAAAAGAATTAGCTTCTATTTTTTCTTTAAGAGTATTTACCATTTCTTTTTGAACCCATTTTACAAATTCCACATATCTAGTAGGTTTACTACCTGCTTTTTTAGTATAAGGACCTTCCGGATTTCTAGTAGCTCTACTAAAAAAGTTTAAACCACTAATATTAGTAATACATTTGTGACCTCCACTATTGGCTTGAATAACATCCCAAGCAGAAACTTTGATACGGTCTAAAACTTCTTTTTGTTTTTCTGTTAATCTCTCCCAAGGACTATCAATTATATTAACAACCATATCATAATATGGAGAGTTAGTTGATGGCATATTTTCTAACTTATCTTTATAAAGAGCAAATAAATCGGAAGTTTTAAAACCTATACTTTCTTCTTCCGCTTTTGTTTCTCCAATTCTTTTTATTACAGAAATAGGAATCATATGAGATTTTAAATCTGGTTCTATTTTACTTAATACTTCTTGTGCAATTTCTCCTAAGTTAATTCCTTTTAATGCTCTTTCTTCCTTAAAAGGGTTACAAGAGGCTTGTACTAGACCCATAGGCCATGCAATTACTAAGAAGTCTGCTTCGGGATGGATTTTAAAAGGTGTATATCTATCATAAGACCCGGGTTTAAATAAAGCACCCCCACCATACTGAACTATAATGTTGCCATCCAAATTTAAATTCTGACTTTCTTTTTGAGATTCGATATAATTTTTTTGATTTTGTAACATTTCGGAAGGAGTAGCGTAACCTGCCTGTTTTGCAATTTTTATAATGTTAGTGTAAATATTTAACAAGGAAGGTGTGGAGTTCATAACCAAAGTCTCCAAAAAGTCAGGCTTATTTTTATAAGCTAATAGTAATTTATTGGTTAATAATGCTAACATCCATTTATTTTGGGGAACGGAACCACTTTCAGATAGTTTAAATATGTAGTTCATTACTTCATCTGGTTCTATACCATGACTTGCATAGTCTGCACTATCGATAGTGGATATTTTTTGAATATCTTCAGAAGGAAAAATATCATATGGTGAAACCACTTGTGATATAGTTTCTACATTTGACCTAGCACCCCTAAATTGGGTGGAAGTATCGTCTTCAACACCTGATTGACTGTCATGGTGGTCAGTATGGATAGTAAATACCGGTTTACCGTGTGCAAAATCTACTAATACTGGCATTACTTCACCTAAAGCTTGAGGTTTTTTAACTGAGAATTCTTTATCACCATATTGTATAACATGAGCATCGATTACATCAATACCATAATTTTCTAAATAAGTCTTCATTGCAATAGCTGTAACAACACCGTCTAAATCTTGATGAAAATAAATCTCAGCTTTGGAGTATCTGTCCGCTAAATCATTAATATTAGGTAAACCAGTTTCTAGAAGTAACCCACTAGTAGAGGTTAATTGTCCTTCAGATACCCTAAATCCAATCTGAGACCGTTCAGGCTTATCGGGTAGAGTTTCTAGAAGGTCTATAAGTTCTTGTATTAAAGTGTGTAAGTCACCTCCTTCCGCTAATAATGCGTACAATCTCTGAGTTATACTTTCTACAGCGTTTAAAGACTTAGTGTCACTTAAATTTTTTATTATAGGTAAAACATTTATAAGGTCCTCAAGATGTTGAGGTAACTCACTTTCATAACTTTTAGTAAAACCTATGGATTCTTTTATTTTTTTCACAATAACTTTTTATTATAAATATCCCACACTAAATAAAAAAAGATAGTTAAGACTTTTCTTTTAGATTAGTGATATGTCTTTCTAAATACCATTTAGCTTTTTCTAAATCTTCTACTTCATTAATTTTTTTTCCAGCTCTTAAAGTATACTTGATAACATTTCCTAAAGAAAAATTTAAATCATAAGCCTCTATAATTTTTATAGCCTCATAAAGATTAGATTTACCACCATAATGAGAAGGGTGGTTAACTTTTTCCATCTTCTTCTTTGGCTGTTCCTACAGGCTTTAAGACTTCAGCATACTCATCTTCTAATTCCTGTAAAAGACTTAATACACGATTTTGTAGTTCTTTAACCTCTTTAACGTCCGTTTTAAGAACACTAATCAATTCTACCCTAGTTTCGGTATCTCCAGGTAAAACTAAGACCTTATAACCAAAATCATTGACTAACTTCTGTGCAAATGCTTGTAATTCTGCTTGAGGTGGTACTCTTAGTAATTGTACCACTAATATAGGTTCGTATTTTTCTTCTAGTAAACCTTTTAATCCTTCTATTAATTTTTTTTCTTCCATTTAAGTTTGTAATTCAAAAGTAATTTATTATATTTGTACTATAAAATAAGTAAAACTAATTAAAAATAAATTATTATGGTAAAAAATGAACCCTTATCGGAAAAAGAAATGATGGAAATAGCACCATCTATATTTACAACAGACTCATGTGATAAAGTATCTCAAAAATATTCCTTTATCCCAACAATACAAGTTATAAAAGATTTAAAAGAAAAAGGCTGGTTAGTATATGATGTACTCCAAGCTAATTCTAAATATGGTGGAGGACTATATGGTAAACATATGTTAAGGTTTAGAAATCCAGACATTGGTAAAATTGATGAAACGGTTCCAGAAATTGTTTTAACTAATTCTCATGATGGAAGAAATTCTTTTAAGTTACACGCGGGGTTATTAAGGTTAGTATGTGCAAATGGACTAGTAATAGCTGATGAGACATTTGAACAGATAAAAATTAAACACCAATGGTATACAATGGAGGACGTTAATAAAATAACCCAATCCATGACGATGAAGATACCTCAACTAGCCTCAAACATCCAAAAGTTTAAAACTACAATTTTAGATGACAAAATGAAAAAACAGTTTGCAAGAAAAGCTATAAAAACGAGATGGACATTAGGAAATGATTTTATAGAAACTGAAAATATCTTAAGACCTATGAGAGTAGCTGATGAAGGTAATGACTTATGGAAAATCTATAATGTGGTCCAAGAAAAATTAATTAGGGGTGGGTTGGTGTACAATTTAACAACAGGTAGACAACAAACTGCAAGAGCTCTAACTAATATTGATAAAAGAATTGACGTTAATAAAAAATTATGGTCACTAGCTGAAGAGTTTGGAAGTTAAAAAATATTAAAGCATTAAAAAACCCTGGCCGTCACCAGGGTTTTTCTTTGCCATTAATAAGTAATTTAGAATCCGTAACTAGTTTCCATCTTTGGTTGCGGAAAAATTTCCACTAATTTGCAACCGTTCTCCATCACCTACGTTTTGTCAAATCTAGAATTTGTATGAAAAACCAAGATTGAAAGTACCCTCTCTTTCTCCAGTTGTTTCATCTTCTTTTAATCCTACTGTATAGTTTGGTTCAACGTTAAGACCTTTCCACACATTATAAGAATAACCAAGACCAACAGTTAAGTTGTCTAAAGTTTCCTCAGTTGGTGCTTGTAAAGATACATACGTATTGTTTTTCAAATCGTATCTACCCCATAAGTCATACTTAGTTTCACCTTCAGCGTCTTCACCAGCGTTAATAAGACCGACAGTCCAAGTATCGTTTAAAGAGTAACCAAAACCAACGTTCTGAGTTACTTTGTCTAAACTTTCTTCTTGGTCACCGTCATACGTACTAATTACAGTAAATTGTGCTGATGCAACTAATGTCATCAAAGCTA
>TARA_R110002020_G_scaffold113236_7_pt1 | contig 24511 bp, 40 predicted proteins | sample TARA_R110002020 | Tara Oceans TARA_R110002020 (sample SAMEA4396489) | marine metagenome | biome: Westerlies Biome; feature: [MES] marine water layer (ENVO:01000295) within the mesopelagic zone...; material: water (ENVO:00002006), including particulate matter (ENVO:01000060) such...
CACATCTGGACCACTATCCCCTTTTTTTAATAACATTCTTTTTTAATATAAATATGTAGGCAAAAAAATAAGGTCCGAAGACCTTAATTTATTTTATTGTTACCAACTATGTTATTTGTTGAATATCTACAGATATTATTTTTGATTACTACCTACTAGTTAAGGGTTCTTCAGCTGTAACTGGTACGACTACTTTAATATCTGCCCCATCAGGACCGAAAGGGTTTGGGATGTAGTTTCTTTCAGCTTCATCCATGATTTTTTGTTTAATGTAGTTTTTAATTTTTTTACCTTCAGACTCCATTTCTTCCTGTGTATAACCTAATTCTGATAACCACTGTAAAAATTCTGGTTCTGCATTACTTTTTTTCATTGCGTTATAAACAATGTATAATGCTTTATCAACATCACTTATGAATATTGGTGGTACTGAACCAAACCTAGGTGATGGTTTCCCATCTACAGGTGATTCATTATCATGAACACTTTCACGTAATAGTTTCTTATTAGCTTGTTCTATTAATTGACTTTTTTGTCTTTCTATTCTTCCCATTATTTAAACATTTTTCTACAAACCGCACCTAAACTATTATCATTAGGGTTGTCTTTAGCCATATCTTTTAACTTTTGTGTACAATTATCATCTTGTTTAATTAATTGTCTACATTTAGCCCCTAAATCAGCGTCATTAGGTAATCCTTTAGCTAATTTATTAATTGTTGCTTTGTTTGCTTTTGCGTTAACAGCAACAGTCTCATTTAAAGATTCTTTTCCTCTAGCCTTGTTCATCATCTTAAGGAATACATCATCATTTTCTTTAATAACTTTTTTATTTGAGTCAGAAGATTTAAATTCCCATAGGTGTCTCATTTTATTAATACTTTCATTAACAATATTTGTATTTTTTTCGTGTGTGATAATAACTTCACCATCTTCAGCTCCTTCCCATACTAACCTATAAGAATTTTGGCCATCAGTTATGGAAAATACTGTTTCATCAACTCTAACTCTAGAAGGTAACCTATCAACTAATTTAATAACTTGTTCTTTATTTTTAATAGTTCCTTTAACTTTAAAGATATTTTCTTTTTCAATATCTGAATAACCCTCACTTTTAATTGCTTTATCTGTCACCCTTACTTTTGGTGTGTAGTGGTATTCATCTGGGTCTTCGTATTTATGTTTTAAATATTTTTCACTGTATTTTTTTAATTTTTCATAAGTTGCATCATCATCATTAAGGTCTTCCATTCTTTCCTCAAACTTATCATAAACTTCGGTTCCTTCATTGTCATACTTTAATGCCTGCATTCCAGTACCAAGAGCTTCAGTATCATAAACATCTTCTGGTTCTGTTTGGTCATCTTCTCTATCTACCTTTGGTGGGTCGAAAGCTTCGTTTACCATTACAACTTTAAATGTGTTTGCTAAATCCTTCAAACTCAAATCTTCTAATTCTGCTTTAGTATAATCATCAGAATTAGCAAGAATTTCATCAATTATTCTATCCTTTTCATTAGAACTAAGTTCTCCACCAATAATCTCATTAATGGACTCACCAATTTGTGATGGTTCTGACTCCTCTGTTTTTTGAAATCCCACCATTTTTTTAGCAACTTCTTTATAATAATCGTCAGCATCTTTTTTATCTTCTTTGTGTACCTTATTTAAAGCGGGTTGAGCAGATGGTTCACCCAATTTAGTACCTTTTTTATTTTTCTTATTAAAATAATCTTCCACCGTTTCCATTGAACCAAATTGGCCAGCTTCTTCAGAGTCTAGATTATCACTTTTACCTTTAACACCAAAAGCGACCTCCATATCTTCAAAACCTTTTGTTTCAAATAAATGGTTCATTTTTTCTTTTAATATTTTTTTAATGTTTTTTGACATGTTTATCTTTTTTTATAAATATCCTTGTTATGACAAAAAATTAATTACTTCCTGTATAATTCTTTCTAGGTTCCATTTTCTCATAAAACCCCTCTTTACTTCCTGCCCACCAAATAGGTAACCCATGCTCTTTATTGTATTCCATTTGTTCTGGTGTAACACCCTTTAATTTAGCTTTAATCCTATCTAATATTTTTTCTTCAGATAGTCCTGTTGCTTTAGAAACTTCCTCTATGTTCTCAAATACTGTATCACTAAACTCCAATGGATTATCTATCGCTCCTTGACTACACCATGGTTGGTTGTTGTACTTGGCACATTTATCTTTAATTTTAACGTACTTACCACCTTTAACCCATTTAATTTTATTAACTTCTTGGAATAAATCGTATTGTGGCATTTTCCATGTCATAATAGTTTTACCATTTAAAGTGGTTATTTTTGGTCTATCTTCATTAGGTGTATTAATAAAACCTTCATTATTTAAAACGTATTCTTCTTTAGAATCCGTTGAGTATGTACCCTTTTTAATAAATTCTACATTTCGTAAACCCCAAACACCCATTAATTCATCTCTAAATTGAGCTGATGTTACACCTGGTATTGGGCTATCTTCTACTTCTGTATGTTCAGTTAATACACCACTATTATTAATTTTTTGTATAATCTTACCACCCTTAAATATTGGTTTTCTAGATGGTACATGGTCTTTACCTTTAGCGCCAAATATCGGTACTACGGGTGGTCCGTTTGCTCCCCATACCGAAGCGTGTGTTGTCGCCTCTTCTATGTCTTCTTCTTTGGTTTTTTTCTTTTTACCCTCATTTACTACATCTTCATCACCCAACATATCAAAAACATCTTGAGCAAAGTTAGGGTCTGTTAGGTCAGATTGAATTTGGTTTAGGCTTTCTTTATCGTATCTTTCTTCTAATATATCATATAGATAATCATAAAGTTTTCTAATTGCCCATTTGCTGGACTTTAATCTTGTACTATTTACCTCAATGTAGGCGTATGCGTCACCATACGCATTATATCCATAAGTAACACGAATTCTAGCGTCTTGTTTTATACCTGGTAAAGAAAATCTTATATCTTCACCTTCCATGGGTGCACTTTTATAACGCGTATCACCAATAGTAATGTCCGTGGGGAAATTTTGTTTTACTCTTTTTAAAATATTTAAAACCATTTTATCTTCTTTGGTTTTAAATAACCACCCTTCGTTTAAATCAATATCATCCAATACTTCAGGGTCGCTTTTTTTGTTTCTTTTTTTGGCTCTTTTTTCCGCGTCATCTAACATAGGATATAAAACACCACCCTCTTTATAGTATTTACGTAAAGCTTTTTTAAGTAAACCATCCCACTTTGTTTTTAAAATATCTGTGTCAACGGAATACCCAAACTTATTCATAAATTTTACAAATCCTATCATTAGGTCACCGCCCAATTCCGCAAGATATTGTGGTACTTCTTTAGATTTAGCTCCAGCTAGTCTAGAACCAATATACATTGTTAATAAAACTGAGATTGGTGTTGGGTCTACATATATTTCCTTTAGTATTGTTTTTGCCTCATTAATCTTATCAGTTTGTTTATCAGTTAAAGTTAAATCAGAATCATTCCAATTAATATCCATTTTAGCTAATATATCCGATATTTCACCACCTTCCCAAGCTAATTCATCTTTTCTTTCCCAACCATGTTTATCACCAACCCAAGCGTCACCATCAAAACTACCACCTTCATCTCTTAACTTACTAGAGCTACTTGATGATAGTTCTCTGATTAGGTCTTTTTTATTAATGATTTTTGATTCACTCTTTTTAACTACCGTATATATTTTACCTATTGGGTTACTTATTGATTTTTTACCAACAACTTCTTTACCTACTTGTTTTGCAAATGGTTTTTTTATTATAGTTTCTTTTTTACCACCTAGAGGCTCAATAAAAGCCCCAGTACTAACACCACCAGCTGTAGATGTTTCTTCTAAATCTTTCTCCAAACCTTCTTCAGAAGCTTTGATACCATATTTTTTATTTGAATAATAATCTGGATACTCTGTAATATGGTCCATAGCGATTTCTTTAGCTTTAGCTTTTGAATCTGTATGTTCCATTTCTATTTTAGCTCCTAACTTAATTTCTTTTCTAATGTCACCAATGGGTACTTTATGTTTTTTAGCGATATCTTGTACTGTTAATCCCTCAGCTTCACCACCTTTAATTTCTTCAGCCTCTACTTTAATATCACGAACCTTTGGTCTTGTTTTACTTAATTCTCTTTTGAAATTTAGAGCGGTATTTTTGCCCATTTTATTTTTTTTTGTTGCTTGGGATACTTTAAAATCTGAACCCTCATCGAACAACTCTGTAAAACTATCCATATCTATTTGTTCGTCTGAAGGTGGTAATAATTCATATTTATCTATACCAGGAATAACACCCAGAGTACCACCATCATCCCATTTTACATGAATAGTGCCAATATCATCTATATGTGATATCGTACCTTCCAAACCTTCGTCAACAGGTCGTTGGTCTTCCATATGGACCATTCGGATTCTCATCCCTTCTTTCGCTAATGGGTCTTTGTCCATATATACTATTATATATTATCTAATTTATTTGACCAAAAACTTCTTCTTTGCCACATAGTCTTATAAAACTGTACCAATACTTTTTCTGAAATTTTAGCAACTTCTTTTTGTGTTGGTTTGTCGTTTTTTAATTGTTTTTTAACTAAAGCCTCTATTTTAGTTTTTATATCCGAAGATTTTAACATGTCCTCGAATTCTTTTCTAGCTAACTTTTTAATTTCAGCTTTATCATCTCTGGTTAATTCTTCTTTAATAATTTTATTAATATCCATAATAATAAATATTGTGTATAAATAAAAAAATCGAGTACATACTCGATTTTTTTATGAGATAATAATTAGGCATAATAATAAATCTATTTATTATTTTTTACCTAAACTATGCTCTTCTTCTGTTACGTGGATTTCTTTTTCTATTCTCAGAGATTCTATTTTTTTTAGACTCTTCAATTCTTTCTTCCTTTTTTACCCTTTTAACTATATTTTCTAATAGGGTTACGAATTCATTTTCCGTATATCTTAATACTTTTTTGGCCATTTTTATGTGTTTTTTTTAAAAAATAATTATTCAATAATAAATATGTTGTATGTAAGCAAAAAGTTTCTATAACCTAAATTTACTCATATAATATCTTTTCCTATGTTGTCTGCCCATCATCTTAGTCATTAGTTCTAGGCTATCTGGTATTTCAATACCCCCATCATCTAATTCACCGGTTAACTTTATTAAAAGTTCTAAAAATTCTGCCGTAAGTTGTCTAATATAACTCATACGACCTAAATCATCATCTAAATCATCTGATAAATTGTCTAACCTATCTGTTAAATCAGCAATATCACTTTCAGTATCATTAACTTCCATTAAATAATTTAATGAATTTTTAAGCTCTGAGTTTGTAAATATAATTTCTTTAGTGGAATTCAAAAATACTTTTTTTTATAAATATATTAATTTTATACTAAAAGTTTATTTTATAACGATTTTTCTATTTAAAAGATTGGTTAGTGTACAACTAATTAGCTGATTAATATTAGTATATTCATTTTCTTTAATTAAATAATCTTCAACACTAACTTGTGGGGCAAATTCACTACCCCCCATTTGACCCAATTTACTCCACATTTCCTCATTTTCATTCATCCCAACAATTTCATAACGCAAACCAATCTTATCTAATTTATTTTTTAACTCATTACAAGCTGGACAACCATCTAAAGAATATATTAAAACTTTTTTATATTCATTTTCTTTTATCTCCTCCAATAAATTTTTAATTTGTTTATTTTCTTTATTCATAATTGTTTTTTTTTTAATTTAACATAATATTGTTAATAATTGAAGTTAATCAATAACATTTTTTACAATCCATGAAGAAGTTGTTATGGTTGCACAACCTAAAATAAAACCAACCCACGGTTTGTTATACCATTTATCTACTTTTTTTAATCTATCATCATATAAATTAATTGTTTCATTTAAAATACCTATTTGTTTATCTTTGTAACCTAATAATATACTATCCTGTGATGATAAACTTTGATATAAGTTTATTTGGGTTTTTAAATCATTTATTAACACCGTTTTTAAGCTGTCTTGCTGTACCAATGTGTCTATTGCTTTAAAAACTTCTTCTAGTTCTTGATTTGAGATTGTTGTAGAGTCGTCCACTACTTGTGAAAAAGTAGTTAATGATAATAAAATAAAACTAAATAATATAACTAATTTTTTCATTTTTTATGTTTATTCTTAAAATCTTTTAATGTATCAACAGCACTTTTAGTGTCCTTAACTTTAGACTCCGTATCTTTAATTTTTTCTTTGTTCTTCTTAATTTTTTCTTTGGTCTTCTTTTTGTCCTTCTCTGTCTTGTCTGCCTCTTTTTGTATTTCTTTAAAATCGTTTTCTAATCCTTTTTTCTTTTTCTTAAATTCTTTCTTCTCCTTGTTTGAATCGGATATTTTAGAAAAAATAAGGAATATACCAAATAACGCAACAATACCACCAGATATCCATAACCATATTTTTTTAAGTTTTTCCATAATATTCTTTTTTATATAAATATCTATTATACGACCTCTTTTTTGTTTTTCTCTAGATAATTCTTTAATGTTTCCCTATCCTTAGACCTTGAGGTTATGGTTTCTATATTACTCACCCAAAAAGAACATTCTGAAGTTAAAATATCGTCTACAGAGTAGTTACCCTCTAAATTATATGTGTCTAATGAAACATCCATATCATAAAAGTCTACTTCCTCACCAATCGGGTCAAGAAAAGATATTTTTATATTTTTACAATCAAATATATCTGTTAATTCTAGCCTTTCACCTATTGCGTACATAAATGATAGGTCTAATTTAAGTCCCATTTTTTTTGTACCTTTTTTACTACCTTTTTCTATTATAAATTCTTGATTTCTTAGTTTAAACCCTTTAAATAGATAATCTGATACCCCATTCATTTTAATAAGCCATCTATTGGTTTTTAAAGGTTCAAATGATTTAAACTCTTTAATTAATTTTGCCATAATATTAAAACTTTTTTTTTAATTTATTTTTATTAGAATCCGCCTTCCTCAGCTCCAAATTCTCCGCCTTCCTCAGCTCCAAATTCTCCACCTTCTTCAGCTCCAAATTCTCCACCTTCTTCAGTGCCTTCCTCAGCTCCAAATTCATCACCTTCTTCTGTTGGCATACCACCTGTTAGTCTACTACTCCACTCATCTGCCCAAACATCATAATATCCCCTTAATTTTTTAAGTACTTCCAAGACTTCATCACGTAATTGTATTAATTCTGTTGTATACACATAACAACCAATGGTGTCATCTAGTGAAAAAGTCCAATCTATTTTTTCTCTAATTAAATGGCCAGACCATTCAACATTTTCCTTATGTACTTTAATTGGGTCGAACTTAACTAGTTTGGATACAATGTCTTTAAATTTATTCTCCTCATCTTTTTGTTCATCGGGCTCAACTGTTTGTATTTCTTCTTCATTAAGAAGTTTAGACGCTTCCGATTCCATTAATAAAGCCACATTTTCTTTGTTATTAACAGGGAAATCTGTTACACCTATTTTTTTACCGCTTTCTTGTAATTTTCTTATTTTATTTAAAAATTCTCTATTATCCATTTTTATATTATTTTTTCAACCTCAAAAGCCGGACTAACATCCGTTATGTCTTTAAAGTAATTACTTCTAAAGGCTATACCTTTAAATATATCGACATCTTCATTATATGTATTATTACCTATAATTTCTTTAGGTATTTTAAATTGGTCACATAAATAATCTATTAAGTATTTTAATGACTCAAACTGATTATTAGTGTATTTTTTCCAATATCTTTTATTTCTCCAACTTTTCTCTATAAGTTCAGACTCTTTACTATAAGTATGCCCTAGCCAATCAACAAAAACGTTCATATCGTTCAGCCTTAACCAACCTTCATTAACCAATGTGATTGATATATTACATTTATCTTGTTCACACCCTAAAAAATCTGAATAGTATTTTGGGTCGTAGTGTTGATATATTTTCCCTTCCTTGTCTATTGTAAATGGGGACGTTTTTTTATATGTTCCATTTCTACGATTAGTCCATGAATCAAAATGTCTCATATCTTTACGACTATTATGCCCAATGACTATTTGTGTTTTTTTAAAAACATTCTTATAGTGATTATTTTTATCTAATGGATATGTAATTTTATCAATATCCACTACTCACCAAATTTGGGGTTTTTTATGTATTCAGAACCTTCAGCAGTCTTTATAACTTTATTTTCGTCAACTAATGGTAATATAAGCTCATCTTCAGGTTTTTCTTCCTCAACTAAGTTTGGTTGTTCACTGTCACTGATTTTAGACATTCTAATTTCATTATCCATATTTTTATTAGATATTTTTGACATCTCTTCGTTTATTTGTTTTTCTAATTCAGCCTGTTCATCTACAATATCTGTAGATTTAGTTAAATCTTTAGACATACTTTCTTCTGTGTCGTTAACACGATGATTAACTAATTCTTCAGGTTTTTCATACTTAACAAAGAAATGTAATGATGTTAATGATATTATAGGTAATAAACCACCTTCTAAAAAGGCTAACCATCTTTTAATACCAACTAAATCAGTTGTTTCTGTGCCCATAAGTTCCCAAATAGGACCAGTTAATTCAATCCAAGACTTAAATAATTCACCCGTTTCATCTATTTCTTTAAATGAATAAAAGATATTTCCTATCATTTGGATAAATGTTACAATCCCAAACATAAACCATATACCGCCTTTAATTCTGTTTGTTGCAGCAACTAATGCGGTGATAGCACCAACTTCAATAGCGATTGATAGATATATAGCCCAATTAATTGGGTTTGCCATATCATACCAAGACACAACATGTGAAATAGATATTCCAGCCACCAATAATATAGGTAACAGAAACATAGCTCTATTAGGGTTATTTTTTATCCAATTCCAAAGTTGTCTCATAATTCAAACCCTAAATTGAATAACATAAACCTTAGTTTAGCACAACCTTCATTGTCACATGGACAGTATTTAACTTCAAATACAGTTAGTTTACCTAACCTTACTGTAACACTGTATTTATTTTTTTTGTTACCACCCTTCCAAGAGTTAATCCAATTTATCATAGTTTTATTTTTTTTGTAATTCTTTAACGTTATTTTTAACAATAGAATGTAATTCCATTAATTGTGTTCCTCTATCTTTACTAGAAATCCAAGCATCATATTCAAGATGTATATTTATTTTTTCTATTCTCATTATTTCAGGCAGACTATCTATCTTTTGTTGTCTTACATTAATTTCGTTTTCTAAACTATCTACCACTATTCCGTTATTATTCACTTGTTTATCTAACCTTTTAATTTGTGTAGACTTAGTGCAAGAACGAAAAAAGTAAAAAATAAATAATACACCTAAAATGTATAATTTATATTTTTTAATAAAATCAATAATCTTTTTCATAGTTTTTTATTTTAATTTTAACCACTTTTTATCAAAAGTGTATGATTTATTTCTTTATATAAATATTTATAAAATATGAATATTAAGAGTATTATAAAAGAATCTATACTAAGAGAGGAGAAATTCCACGAATTAAATGCCGAAATCGAGTTTACGTTTGATTTACACCATGATATTGGCGGTCATACCGCTAATAGAAAATGGCGTCATGGTTCTGGTGAAAGGATATATGATATGGATATCGTAAGATTATTAGATGACGCGAAAGAAGAAATCATATATTCAATAATAGATGGTGATATTAGAAACGGCAGAAGATTTATTGTTTCAAGAGATGATGGTGATTATTTGAACGCTGTTATAAAACCTGAAGAATTAGAGGTTAATCATTGGAATTTAGTTACTATTACTGTTATGAAAAATCCAGATTTTACAGTTGGTAGAGGTCAGCTACAAATAGTTGTGTAATGAATATAAAAAAAATTATAAGGGAAGAGCTAAGTACACTTAGTGATAGTTTTTATTTACTTGTTTCTGATGATGAAAAATTTATCTATGGTACGGGTAAATTGGGTGGGAAAAGTTTTCAACCTGTAGAAAATTTTGACGCTGAAGCCATTTTAAGGTCTAGATATGGAACTGAAGATGCCGCTTTTGAACAAATAAGTTGGGCTGAATATTATAAAGGGGGTAGAGGTACACCTGGCGAGATAGCTGACAATATGTTAAAACATAACCCAAAGGTAGTTCCAGTAGATTTTATTTTAAGAAAAAGAGATGAAAGTTTCCCTATAATAGAATCTAATGAATTAGATTGGATTAAAAATGTTGACCCACTTTCTGGTGGTAAATATTATAATCATACAAAAGTTATTTGTTTTGGTGACCAGGAAAGGTGGTGTGATGTTAGAATTGCTAATGGGTATATCACTTTTTATCTTAATAAAGATGAGTTTGGTAAATTTTGGGATGAGAATGGTTACTGGGAGGATGATAGTTGGATAATGGAACCAATATTTATGTATGGTACACCTCATGATGGTGATGGTGATTGGTATGAGTTTGATTCGGATGAATTTAATTATTCTTATTATAGATTAGATAATAACCAAATAGTTAGGTTTAATGAAATATTGAAAACTGTAGGTTCTGATGAGGAGGTTGGGAACTTTGAAGACTCTATGAATAGTCTAATTGGTGAATTCAACCACCCAAAAATACAAGCTAATTTTGATAATATGATTGGCGAATACCTAAACCAATTGGGGTATGTTATCCAAAGAAATAGGTGGTTATCTATTTCACACCAATGGGATAGTGTTTCTAAAGAAGCTGGGGTGGAAGTAAGTATGTCAAGTGATGAAATTAAAATTAAAATACCAATAGAAAAGGCTTACCAAGACTATTATAATAAAGATGTTAATGATTTAACAGAATTACTTAAAGCTATATTCATAAAATTATCTCACACACATTGGTATGAGTGGTTTTATGATGAATGGGATACATCTGGTAGTGATGATGAACTAGATGAGGTTTTTAGTGATTTTTTAGATTATGCGGAAGATTATATAGAAAGTGAGGATTTTGAAAAATGGAAAAAAGTTTTATCTGATTTTGAAGAATTGGGTATTAAAAACAAAAATGCTTATTGGTATAATTACCAACAATTAATAAGGGAAAACCCAAATGATGACACTATATGGGTTATTAAATTGAAAAATGGGTATGATGAAGCCGATATAGGGTTATTCAAAATACAACATAACTCTTATTATGGTAACCAAAAACCTATAAAACCCCCCCATCTTGATGTTCCAGTGGAAGAAATCCCAAAATACATAAAACCTTTGTAAGCAAAAAAAACCACAGTATTCTGACCGTGGCTGTTCCCAATGTATTCTGACAAAAAGAACATTTAATTTCTCATCCTTGTTATACAAATATAAGACCTTTTTTTTAATTGGCCAAATTATTTTTGTACAAACTCAAATAAATTATCACAATTATTTTTTAACTTTCTTAAAGCTTTTTCCTTAATTTGTCTAATCCTTTCTTTAGTTAAACCAAATTCATCACCTATTTGTTCTAAAGTTAAAGAACCACCATCTATACCAAAATACATGTCAATAATTCTTTTCTCCCTATCAGATAGTATCGATAAAGTTTTATCTAGTTCGTTCTTTAAAACCTCTTCGGTTAATATGTTAGAATCTGGCCTTTCAAAAGTATTGTCTTCAACTAAATCTAAAACCTCGTCACCATCTTCATTTATTTTTTCATTTAATGAACTACACGTTGGGTGGTCTAGTATGGATAAGTCCATATCAGTATGTGTGGCGTATCTTTGGTTTTCTTGTTCAAACTTAGCCATCTCTTTTTTCACTTTAGATAATTGATTAACAATATTTACTGGTAATCTAACAGTTCTTGAGTGTTCACATAGGGACTGTAATATGGATTGTTTAACCCACCACACAGCATAAGATATAAATCTAAAACCTTTTGTGTGGTCAAACCTTTTAGCGGCCTTTATTAGACCATAATTACCTTCTGAAATTAAATCAACCAATGGTACTCCTTGTCCTTGGTATTCTTTTGCCACAGAAATAACAAATCTAAGGTTTGAGTTTACTAGTTTGTTTAACGCACTATCATCACCGCCAAGTATTTTTTTAGCGAGAATAACCTCTTCTTCAGGTTTTATTAAATCAATCTTCCTAACTTCTTTTAGATAGTTAGAGATAGAGTCTTCCGTTGTTTCAATAAATCTTTTATTAGATATCATATTTTATTTTTTTGTTTTTTTGTTTTTTCCAAAAACTAAATCACTATTTTTAGTATTACGACTATTTTTAGTGGTTTTAGTTGTCTTTGATTTTCTTTTTCTTACTTTTTTCTTCTTTTTCTTGGTGTTTTTCTCCTCAATCTCCATTTCAACACATTTTTTCTTTTTTAAATAAACGTCACCGTTTAAAGAATATGGTGCGTTTTGTAGATTAAGTATCAAACCATTAATGTAGTTTTTTCTTCTTTCTAATGAAACCCCCTTTAAATCAGTAAGGCTAGATTCAAGTTTGTCTATCTCATTTTTTAATCCAGTTGACCAAATGACAACTAAATTGGTTAATAAATCTTTAGGTACTTCTATTCCATACCAATCAACTCTTTCACCATTTTTAATTATCTCTATATATGTATGGTTATCCATTTTTTTTAATTTTATTATAATTGGTTTTGGTATCGATGTCCTATTCGGCCAATTTTTACCTGCGGACTCACAGTCCAACTATATTTTAATATTATTTTAACAAAAATAACAAAAAAATATTAATTAAAAAAATTTATTAAGAACTTTTTTCTAGAATTTCAATTTCTTTTTCTGTTAAGCAGGTTCTATCATATTCATTCCTACTTAATTTATCTAAAATATCGTTAATGTTGTCGTATTCTTCTATTTTAGATTTACTTCTACCACCTTTTTTATTTTTCACTGTCTTTTCCAAAACATCCAAAGTATTTTCATATTCTGGAAATAAACCTTTAAAGTATTGTGATGGTAGATTTATAGCACTTTTGGATTTGTCTGTTATATCAAACAATAGTATTGCTGGTACGTGTACCAAAAGTTCATGTATCTCATCAACACTATAGTCACTATAAAATGTTCCCATAAAAATACCATTACCATCTACATAGTGTAATCCATAATCTTCGTTAGCTATGTTGTTGAAGTCATAATTAATTCCTTCATATTGCCCTAAAACAATTACCATATATCTTTTATCCATAACTCTTTATTTAATAAATATTCAAAACAAATATATAAAAATTATTTTAATAACAAAGAAGATATGTGATTTTTCTTTTTTATTGTAATAATTTTATTAGACCAATCTCTAATCAATTGATTATGTGTTATTAGAAATATATTTGGAAACATGTCCGAACATTTTTGGAAAAAATTTCCAATTAATTCTAAATTAGAATCCGCCACCTTACCAAAAATTTCATCAAAAACAACTAAGTTAGGTTTTGGTAAACAGCTAATCTTCGACATAACACATCTTAATGCTAAAGCTGATACTGTTTTTTCGAAACCACTACATTCACTTAATGGGTATTTAATCAACTCATCTTCAATTTCTTTAATTACCATAAACTCAACCTCTTTTTTATCGTTAATGTCTACCTCTAATTTAAATGGTGCTGTATCAACTAATAACCTATCTAATTCTGAATTAATTAAAGGCATCACACTCTTCATAATCATTTTAATGATACCGTTCTTACCAACCATACGAATATAAATGTCAAATATTAATTTTATTTCTTCTTCTGATTTTATTGACTTGGCGTACTCTTTATTTTTATCTATCTGTATCTGGTGTTGTTTTATTTCGTTTGTTAACTTCTCACCTAGCTTAATTTTGTTGGTTTTATCTAGTTCTAGATTACTTATTTTTGTGTTATAACCTAAAATTTTACTATCTAAAAGTTTATTAGTCTCAATATTTTCTAGATTATCTTCGTATCTTTTTTTAAGGTCTAATTTTTCTTTTCTCTCAATCCTCAATTTTTCCAAATCCAAATCCAACTTATCTACCTTTAGTGAGGTTCTATCATATTCAGATACAGAAGATTTTATTTTATCCATTTTAGAAACCTCATCACTAATTTTAGTAATCTTATCTTCAATTACGTCTAACAACTTTTTATACTCAATAACTTTATCTTTATTTTCCTTTATCTCATCACTATGGTCAACGTCTTCTAAACTTTGTTTACATGTTGGACAAAATTCCCCCTCCTCTAATTCGGTTATTAATTTTTGTGTTCGTGTCATTAAAGCGGTATGTGTAGCTTTCTCTGTTTTGCGTTCCCGTTCTTGTTTTACTAAATCTATATGTAATTCTTCGTCATAATCAGGTTCTACCATCTCATCAAAAGAATTTTTAGTGGCTTCATAATCTTCTTTTTTCTTTTTTCCTTTTTCGATTATGTCCTCAACTTCTCTATCTATATCTTCAACACGTAAATTGATGACCTCATCATCAATCTCTATTTTTTTACCAATCAAAACCTCTTTTTTATCTGTGGATATTTTAATATCGGATTCTACCACCTTTATTTCTATACTATTTTCTTTTATAATAGATTTTTTCTCCTTTATATCAGACGTTAATGTTTCTATTTCATTTTTTAAATCTACAAGATTATATATGTCAGATTTTAAACCCTTAGACCACCCAGATTTCATTTCTTTAACAATTATTTCCTTATCTTCAATTATTTCCAAGCCAATAAATCTAGATAGTATTCTACCCTTTTCTGTTGGTTTGGTGTGTATAATGTTCTCTAGGTTATCAGCGTCAGTTATGATAGTTAATAAGAAGTCATTAACAGACCCAATAGACTTTTTAATAAACTCTTCTGTTTCACGTCTTTGTTCCCCCTCTAAATTTTCTATTGTATTGTCTGGTAATATTCTATAAAAAGATAAGTCAGTTCTAGTGCTATAATTTACTTTATCTCTTTTTAATTTTCTTGTCACAACCCTTTCGATTATATAATCAACACCATCAATAGCAACCTTACCTTTAACTATAACCTCGTCTTTATCTTTTCTAAAAAGATTAAACATCTTTAAAGCTGTACTACCTTTAGTGGTTGTATTAAAAAATAGGAATAATAATAGGTCTAATGCTAATGTTGTTTTACCACCCATATTTAATGGGTCTGATGTTATTACGGTAATGCCTTCTAACTCCTTAAAAGATATTTTATTACCATCACCATAAGAAAGAAAATTAGACCATTCTAACTCTTTTATGTTCCAATTCCTATATCTATAGTCGGTGTCTCTTTGTTGTGAAAGCTTTTCATTAACTTTATCGTCTAAACGCATCAATCTATCTAGGTCAACATCTACTTTATTATTTTTTACCCATTTTTTAAATAATTTTTTTTGGTAATTTGTGTCCATGACACTATCCGCAACACTCATCTCAACCTCACCATCATCAGTTAGAACCTTTTTTGGTCTAAAAATGACCTGTACATTAGGATTACCGTATTTCTCTATGAAATACTTACTAATTCGTTTAGTTCTTTCTTGTGTATAATTTTCTGAATCACCCTCCCATACAACACGTATTTTAGCCTTTTTTGGTACACTTGTTTTAACCTCTTCCATTAGTTTTTCCATTATTTTGATATTTATGATAAAATATAAACTTAATTTTAGATTAAATAAATGCTAGTAAAAAACAAATACCATGAAAACATTGAGATTACCAGAAATGGTTCAAAAAGTTTCATCAATGGTAAAAAACCAATCAGTAACATCCTACGTAAATAATTATAATTCTATAACAATTTCCACCGATATTTGGGACTTTGAATTTTCAAAGTTCGATAAAGGTGGTTATTATGTTTATGAATCCGTAACCATTAAAAATAGGGATATGGATGAAATGAATACTGAAATAAAAAAGACTTTAATGCGACAATATATTTGCAAATATGGGATAACAATAGGCTTATAACTATTCATCATATAGGTCTTCCTTCCTAGCATCTCTAGAAACCCATTTAATAATATTATTCAACCCTAATTTTGAATTTTTGTCTTCTTTTGGTTTTTCTTTTTTTGGTGTTTCGTAGTTTCTATTTTTTTCTATTTCTAACTCTGTCTTAAGATTTTTTATCTTTTGATTTAATGAATTAATAACGCCTGCATCAGAATTAGATAGTTCATCCACCTTTTTTCTTTCTTTCTCTAAACTATTCTCTAACTTAATTATTTCCCCACCAAGGTCATCCTTTTCTTTATTTAATTTATCAATTAATTCATTATCAGTAACAGTTACTTCTACTATTTTTTCAACTTCTTTAATTACTTCTATTTCTACTGGTACTTCTCTAACAATTTCTACTTCTGTGGTTGCTGTTATAACCTTAATAACTTCTTTTTCTATTACCTCAAGCTCTTTACCACCAATCTTAAATGGTGTTGTACCATACTTCTCAATATTAAAACCTTGTTGTAAAGTTTTAAGCATAAAAGTGTCAATATCGGATATATTGTTTAATCTACAATACTCCCAAATCTCATCTTTTATTTTTTTAGGTACTTTCATTTATTTAATTATGGGATATATAAACTTAATCGTTTATCCCCTATTTTTATCTTCTTAATCTCCCCATTAAAATCAATACTCCACTCACCCTTACCTTTACACTTACATCTAGGCACTTCTTTAGTTATAATTATACCATATAAAGTTTCACTTAATGGGTCTTCAAATATTACTTTATCCCCTATCTTCATAATTTATGTTTTTTAATTTTATTTTTAGGTTTAAAATCTACCTTATCCCAGTCCACTAAAGGTAAAATATCTAAGGCTAATGTTCTAGCGAATACCCTTCTTACGATAGGGAATACTACTTTTTCGAAACCTGATTCTGTCTCTGGTTGTGTCTCATTAATTAATTGTGAAGCTTGACTCTCCAATAATTGAGCCGTATTAGTTCTATTTATATTTTCAAGCCCATCTAATAATCCAGAATCATTCCATTTTTTTATTACTTCTTGTTTAATTTGTTCTTTTCTGTTGTTTTCAATCTCCTCATCGGAGAATCCTAAAAAATTTGCCATTACATTTCATGTTTTTTAATCATTTTTATTACCCTAAATGGGTCTGTGGGGGGTACATCATTATACCATATCTCTAAAGGTAACCTAGACCATCTCATAGCTGGTCTATATTCTATTTCCCCATTTGGTGGCCTATATCTAAATGGTGCTATAGTGTAAATAAAAACCTCCCTATTTAAACTTAATTCTTGTCTGATACCTAGTTTTAATCTTTCAAAACTATACATAAGTTGTGTACTAACTACAATATTATGATTTATGGGTGTGTCTACAAGGTTGGGGTCTAAATAGGTTTCTACTACTAACCTTCTATGACCCTCTGGATGATATATACACGCTGTTGGCATATCTAAAACATAAACCCTATCATTTCTAAATTCTGTTAATAACTCAGATATAGAATCCACATACTCATCAATACGTTCTATATCTTCTTCCATGGTTGGGGAATAGGTTATTTGTTGTGTTGAGTTATATGTTAACCTGGTTATATCTTCTGTTAAATTTTTAGGTCTCATCTTGTGTCCATGTATCTGCTGTAAATGTTATGGAAATATTTTCCACTGGCCTTCTTGGTTCTATTATTACATCTAGTGGAATGGTATTTCTATATTCTCTCATAACCTCATCTAATTGTTCAGCAGCATGTGGGCCCATAACCATAAAATTAGCGGGACCTATTCTACTACTACGATGTATTTGTTCGGAAATCTCATTTATGCGGCTAATTAATTCTTCTTGTGTAAGGGGTTCTAACCACTTAGACTTAGGTTTAATTAAATAATGGTTTTTTATTTCTTTTTTTGGTTCCATTACATTTTATGTTTTTCTATTCCTTTAATTGGTTTAATTGGGTCTAAAAATCTAACACTATCCCTTCCTAATAAACGAAAACAAACCCATTTAACCCTACTAATTGTTTCTTCTCTATCAATCCTTTCTATAATCAATTTTTTTTCTGAATCACTAAAATTTTTTGTTATGAATAGTTTGTTAACATAGTATAACTTAGCATTTAATAATGTTATTTTTTCGTAATCGTCCATTACATGTGGTGTTTTTTAATTATTTTTACAATACCAACATCATTAGTTAATAATTTTTTATACTCTCTATATTTTAAAAACAATCTACGAATATTAACATGCTCCAATGAAGTCCAACGAGCATTTAGATTAAGTTTTTCACCTGTAAATTTATGATAAAACTCTTTTAATTCATCTACAACCCTATCATTCATACCAACTTTTCCATTTCTTCTTCAATATCTTCTATTGAGTTTATTTTAAAGGTATAGAAACCATAATCTGATTTTAAATTAATGTGTTTATGTTCTTTTGTTCCAACATCCCATAAAACATAACCATGATTATCCACAGACTCACCAAAGTCTTGTTGCACCATTGAACTAGGTTGTACAATAGGTGTTCCATGATAATTCATTACTTGGTATAAATGGATATCACCACAACAAACAAAATCACAACCATCAAAAATGGATATGTCTTGGCCATCTTCAAACTCAAAACCAACATTTGTTTTAAGCCCAATTAGGGGGTCGTGATATAAACCAACGTATCGTTTGTCACCATACTGTTCTCTTGCCTCTTCTATGTTAGGTCTCTCAGAACCTTCCATATGACCATAGACACACCAAACAATATTATCGTCCTCATAACACCCTGTATGCTTTAAAAACTTAAGTCTATTATCACTCATAGTTTCTATAATGGGGGTTAAGGCATCCATTCTATCTAAATTATTAGCCAAGAAATCGTGATTACCTAAAATAACAATGGTATCACACATATCACAACAACCTTTAAATAACCAAGTAACAATGTTAATTAGCTCAGGTGTCATCTGATTTTTAGAGTGTACAATATCTCCAGCAATAACAATTCTAACTTCTTCTCTAGTTAGTTCATTATCTTCCATATGTTGTTTTACAGAATCAAAAAATTTCTGAATCTGTTCTCTATATTCATCATGTCTTTTATAAAGTCTGATATGGATGTCAGCGCAGTGGTAGATATGCTTTATCATAATTTAAATCTATTTAATTTTTGTATTGGTTTAAAGTCTTTGTCTTTTTTTTCTTCTAAAAACAATAAAAGTTGTTCGGTAATTAATTGTTTAACTTCTCGTACAGGGTCGGGTAACGGTACAAAACCACCTGTAACATCATTAGCTACTTCGGGTGTTATTTTAATGTGTGATATGACTTCATTTTCATAAATAACTCTTCTAAATGGTGCGAACCATTCTGGACAATACATCATAGGGGTTAAACTAAAACCCATATGACCAAACTCAGTTAAAAACCATTCTTCTATTTCATTCATTTATTTTAATTCTTCCTCTTAATTTTTTCTTATCAAACATATCACCATGATTAAATGTTACTATTGGTATGTCTCCCTCTGTATTTTCTAGTGTAACACCAAAAGTGGGTCGTTCTCTACAAACCCATATTTCATTATAAGGAACATTTTCATCTAAATAAACTATCCATCTACCACATAATGAACCTACCTTTCTAGTATCATCTCTATTTAATAACATCGCGTAAGCATCTAAACCCATAATCCAAACCTCAGAACCTATTCTAATGGTATCAGCCCCACCTTGGTATGTATTTTTATGGATAGTGTTTGATGTCATGGTTATCTTAGTTAATAGGGTTCTATCCCAATCTTTTTGTGTCCAAACGGTTCTATCAGGGGGTCTTGCGTCCCACTCAAGGTAAGAACAAAACTGTTTTTCAATAAATTCGTGTTTGATTAAACCTTTTTTTATCATAACCTAAATTCTTTAATTTCTTTTAATGGTATAAAATCATTATCCACCCTATAACCATGTTGTCTAAATAAAGCATCAAATAATAATTTTCTTAATGCTACATCACCAACAGAAAAATCCATAATCTTTTCTAAGTTTAATTCTTTTATTTCAGTTTCTCTACCAAAACGTAAAATATCAAATCTAGGAACTAGGTCTTCATCATTATAATAAGGCGTTAAATCATAACCTAAATGACCATAATTTATTCTAAACCATCTTTTTAATATGTGATATATATCCATTATTTTTTTATTAAATTACAAAAAAAGTGTTTTAATCTATCCCACCAATTTATTACAGTGTCATCAGTTGGTTCTGATACTGGGTCCCACACTTCTTCATTGTTTGGTTTTTCATTTTTAACAAATTTATGTTTGTTAATCCATTTTATTGGTTCTATTGTGTTTTCTGATTTATATTGTTCCACAAATAAAGCACACATTTCCGCTTCCATATCAATATTAGAGAAAGCAGTTAAATCTTGCATTGCTTCACGGTTATTGATAAAAAACACATGTACTTGTCTAACAAAAGTTTCAACATTAGATATGGTTTTACCTTGCTTATATATTCGATATATTATTGGGAAAATAACATTTTGGAGCATGGTATCGTTCAGATAATCGCCATTACCTATTAAATAATGAGCCGTAAGTTCATATTTTAAAGCTATTATAGGTTTAAGGTGTTCAGATAATTGTTCCAAAAAACCTAATTCACCCCATTTATTTGTTATCTCTTCTATATCAAACATTACATCTTATGTCTTTTAATAAACCTATTTGGTTCTACATTTGCGTCTTTATAAAATCCGTTATTATAAAAACTCCAAATTTCTCTACACTTAATAGTGTTACACGTTGTTGTGGTATAATAAGCGTTTTTGTCAACTACTAACCTATTTGTTGGTAATAAATCAAACTCATCTACAAATTGTTTCATTGTATTTGGTGACTGAAACATTTTATGTGATGTTATGGTTCTTTTTGAACAAAAATCGCCACATTTTTCATGTACTTTATATTGTATTAATTTTCTTGTGTCACCAGTTTTTGCTACAACTAAAGCAGTTTTATCTTCATTATCTCTCAAAAAGGAAACAATTTTATCAACTAATCTTGTTGTTTTACCACTTTGTCTTGGTTTAATTTCTACGTACATAATTTATTACATATCTTGTATGTTATTCCAGTCATACTTTTCTAGTGTCTCTAACATATCATCCGCATCTACTAAATTTTGGAATGCTTCTTCGATATTATTATAAAAATCACCTGTTGAATGGTCACCGATACCAACTGAGTTATCCATTAACAACTCTAAACTTGTTAGTGCTTTTTCTCTTTTTTCATTGGCTTTCGCCTTTAACATTTTTAAAATTCTTTCTTTCATTATATTAATTTTTTTGCTTTTATTCTCATTTTTATTTTTGTACTAAAATCTGAAGGTACTATAACTTCAAACGATTCTACAAACCCATTTTCTAGTAAATGTTGTGCTAATTTTTTAACCATATCAGCTTTAATTACTCTCTTTAATTCCTCTATTCGGTCACCATATGTATTTAACTCATTCATGGTTACCACCCTTTCCACACTTACCTCTTCTACTGGTGATACTTCAAACCTTGCCGGTGGTTGTTCGTAATTAACATTCACGCCATCTACGGTTCCTACTGGGTATAAACCACCTCTGTGCATTTCTGCGTACCTTGACGCTGACCTTAATGAGGTTACTGACCTTACCCAATCATTTGTTTCTAATTTTTTTTCTTTTTTAACAAATTTATGTTTTAGTTTATTTCCGTCCATTATCTTACCATATCTACTACTTTGTTATCTATACTATATTCCGTATATATTTCCAACTCTGTTCTAATTCTATCTTCAGAACTTAATTTTTCCCATCGTTTCTGTGCTTTCTTTTTCCACCATTCATACATGTACTCCAAATTATGTTTATGAAAGTTTTGACCTTCTTTTAAAGGTATTGTCCCTTGAGAGTTAACGTGTTCTTTTACGTTGTCAAAACCAAAATTAGAATAGTAATATCTTTTCTTGGTTTTAGCTTTCATACTTTCTTTGGTGAATAGATGAAATTCTTTATAAGCCTCTTCATTATAATATCTTAAATGGTTTTTGAGTATTGAAATAGCTTTATTAAACTCTCTCATTTTTGGTCCTGAAGGTTTAGGGTCAACTGTGTTACCATTCCACTCCTCTTTACCGTATAACTCCCTCATCCTACCCCTAATTGGGCCATAAACCTCTTGTGTTGGGAATAAAAACACATCTGATTCTGTCATTGCTTGATATCTCATAAATGGTTTAAGTCCATCATATTGGCTAACGCCCTTGAGGTCTCCATATAGTGATGTTGTTTCCATAAAACAAGTTTCAATCTTTTCTCCGTACTTCTCTTTTAACATAGTCCTTACTTCGTGAGAACAAGCAATTAAGGCTAATAACTTACCACCAAGACAATTATAACCAAAAGGCTGTACAGGCACTATAATAGCTCCATTAATCATACTTCGATTAACTTGTGTAGCAACCACTTTTTCACCAAAATAATCATTTCTAGGTTTAATAGCTAAAACTGGTGAAGCCATTCTAATAAATCCAACATAAGTGTTTGTGGTTGTTTCTTCTATCCCCAAGGTTATTTGTCTACCAATTTGGGGTTCTAACGGTAATGAGGTTATAATCTGTGTTGATGGTGTAAACATTTTACCTTCAATAACTCTTAACCTAAAGTTCATGTCTTTTGGTTCTACTGTTGGGTCATTAAACATGTTTACAGTATATTTTTCATGTTTTATGTCAACAATTTTTTCTTTTTTTCTAGCTAAAAAATAATCTTGTATTGTGTCTAAATTCTCATAAAACCCAACAAAATTGTCTCTAATTTCTAAAGTCTCTTCTTCTGTTAATAAAGGTTCGAATTCTTTTTTTTCTGCCATTTTTTTGTTTATTAATATTTTTTTATATCTTTGTACATTAATAATAAGAATAATCAATAAAACAATAAACACTTTAACTACAATGAAAAAAATAATTTCAATACTAACCATTTTATTAATCTCCACAATATCTTATTCACAAATACCGATGAGTGTTGGCGTGTCAGTTAAAAAAAAGAAATCAAAAAGTTATATTGTAATAACCGACTATGAACCTACTATGGAAATTTTAGATTCTATTCTAAAAAAAGAATCTTACATGCTTATTGATGGTTCTCGTTGGTATATTATACCTAAGAGGAAAATAAAAAAAGTAGAAAAAGCTTTATCAAATATTGAACGTAGTGTTTAATTTAAAATTTAATTTTTGTGTTTAACCAAAATATATGGATATGACTCCACCCTATTTTATTATTCGATTCTAACATATAACCTGGTTCTATTACTATTTTATTCAATTTAATAGCAATCCCTGGATTAAACCTATTCCTAACTAAATTAGCCCCAACAAAAAAACCTTCTGTTTGTATAAAAGAACTAAAAGTTTCATTTATTTTATATGTATATGTTGGTCTTAATCTAAATCTATATAAATTATCAGAATACTCCTTTATTTGATATTCGTTTCTAACCCTCACTTTCCATATATCATTGGGTTTATAAAAAAAATCTAAATGAGGTCTAATTTCAATAACCCTGTCCACACCTTTAATCTCATATAATTCTCTATAATAACCACCTATAGATAATTTATCACTAACTTTATAGAGTAAACCTAAATCAGTATGGAAATATCTTATGTGTTGATTAGGGTGATTGTAACGTTGTTCTCCTTCTATTACTACTGTTAATTTTGGGTTTATTTCTCCTTTTATATTTAAGGTAGTCCAATTTTCGAAGGGGGTCTGAGCATTTAATTTAAAAATAAAAAACACCATTAATAAAACAATTAATTTTTTCACCATATTTTTATCAATAAATAACCACTAAAATTGTAAAATAATGGCTTATAATATTAAGAATATGTTAAGATTGTGTTAATCATCTATATTACCCATTCTCCAATAGGTTTCTAAAAGGAACTTTTCTGTGTCTCTTATGTTTGGTGATGAAATCCCTAGAGCATATGGTAACCAATATCTTTCATAAAAATAAATGGGGTCATTTTTACATTTTTCCATTTCTTCTTTTATTGAAAATATATGGTTATATTTTTTCTTCTTTGGTTTCAAAATTAAAAAACTTTTGGGACCGCTTTATAGGTGTGTATGGGTCTTTCACCTAATGATTCACCCACTTGCCCTATATTATGGACCCATTTTATATTGTAAAAATCATAGTCTTCCAAGTTTTCATTTAAATCAACAGTAAAGACTTCCCAATTCGAAACTCTAGATGGGTGTACCACTAATTCTATCACATTATGATTATCGTTAGGGAATATTATTTGCCAATTTTCTACAAAAAAACCATTACCTGTTGTGTTTGGGAATAAATCATGAGCCCATTTAGTTACTAATTCTTTATTTACCGCCCTTGGTTCTTC
>TARA_R110002020_G_scaffold335596_1_pt1 | contig 24511 bp, 41 predicted proteins | sample TARA_R110002020 | Tara Oceans TARA_R110002020 (sample SAMEA4396489) | marine metagenome | biome: Westerlies Biome; feature: [MES] marine water layer (ENVO:01000295) within the mesopelagic zone...; material: water (ENVO:00002006), including particulate matter (ENVO:01000060) such...
ATTGTTATGAGCCAGGTGTATTTATCTGTCCTCATTGTAATGCTGAACAAGCTGAAAATCCTCAAAATTATATAATGGATGATATCAATTATGTAGATTGTGATGAGTGTGGAAAGAATTTTTACTTTGAAGAGGTGTATTATATCAGCTGTTTTAAAGAAGGACCTTTAGAAGCATTAGAAAGCATTGCAAAACCAAAAGAAGATGGGAAAAATTAAAACTTGTTATAAATGTAAAGAAAAGAAATCTACAACTGAAATGACATTAATAGCGGTTTGGATTTGTGATGATTGTATTAAACCAAATAAAGCACTTAAAAAAGCATTTAAAAAATAATGGCAATGAGAAAAGCAATAGGAGCAGCTTCTGAAGTAGATCTTCAAGAAGTGAAAAAAGAATCTGAAAAAGATAGAGAAAACATAAAAAAAGTAATTTTGTGTTTAAATGATGAAATAAAGTTTATAAAAACAATGGCTTGGATTAACGCAATCTGTATTTTTGGTATTGGTATATATTTAATATTAATATCAATATGAAAGAAGAATTTAAAGAAACGAAGCCAAAATTTGATTTAAAACAGTATAATTTAATTTTTCATTATAATCATTATAAAGGAAAATGGTCTTGTTTTCATAGAGATGACTATAGGAAGTATTTTAATGGAAATACTAATAAAATAGGATTAGGAAATTCTCCTGAAGAGGCTTATGTAAAATATAAAAAAATTTTAGAATGGGTAATCAAGACTTAATACAAGAAAAAGCATTTAAAGTAATTGATCATAGAACAGGATTGGCTATGTCAATGGGATCAGGAAAAACAAGAATTGCAATAAAACATATGTTAGATGGATTTGATCCATTAATGGAAGTGTTAGTTGTTGCACCAAAAAAATCTATATTTCAGTCCTGGATAGATGAAATTGATAAAATGGAATGTTATGAATTAAAAAATCATATTACATTTTCAACATATCTTTCTTTAAATAAACAAGATCCTGAAGCTTTCACTTTTGTTTATTTAGATGAATGTCATAGTTTATTAGAATCACATGAATCATTTTTATCACTGTATAAGGGTGGAATACTTGGATTAACAGGTACACCTCCTGATAGAAAAGGTTCAGAAAAATATAAAATGGTACAAAAGTATTGTCCCATTAAATTTGAGTTTAGTGTTGATGATGCAACAGATAAAAAGATTGTTAATGATTACCGTATAATTATTCATACATTGCAATTATCTAAGGTTCCAAATTACCAAAAAAATACTAAAAATGGAGGTAAATGGTTCACATCTGAGCAAAAGGACTATGAATATATAACAAAAGCTTATACATTAGCTCAAACACAAAAAGAGAGACAATTCTTAGCATTAATGAGAATGAGAGCTCTGATGGATTATAAGACTAAAGAACTTTATATGAAGGGTCTTATCAATAATATTAACAGTAAGTGTTTGATATTTGCAAATACTCACAAACAAGCTGATAGAGTATGTACACATAGTTATCATTCAGGAAATTCAGATTCAGATTATAATTTTGAATTATTTTGTGATGGCCGTATAAATAAAATGTCATGTGTTTTGCAGCTTAGTGAAGGAGTTAATATTCCTGATCTTAAGCAAGGAATTATTATGCATGCATATGGAAACAATAGAAAAACTGCACAAAGAATTGGTAGATTGTTAAGATTGAATCCTAATGATAGAGCAACTTGTCATATATTATGTTATGCGGGAACTGTTGATGAAACATGGGTAAATAATGCAGTTAAAGAATTTGATCAGAAAAAAATTACATATTATAACCCTTTAAAATTATAGTTATGGGAAAAATGAAAGAAATATTTATGCAAGAACAAGAAAAAATAGATCATATGAGTGAATATATGAAACAAGGTGAATTGGCTGATCCTTCAGGATCACAAGAGCCAATGTCTCCTGCTGAATGGAAGAAAAGTAATAATATTCAAAATGCAGTATTTGTAGATGAAATAATGTTAAAATATGCTGAATATTATCATAATTTTAAATCTTTAAAAAAAATGTTAAAATGATTATATCTATATTAAGTATATTATCTACTGCAATAGTCATAGGCTTCTTTATAAAGAGAGAAAGGGTTAGAAATAGGGAAACATTAAAGGAATATGATAACCATATACAAGTCATAAATAAACAATTTTTATTATTAGTTAGAATAGTTGAGGGTAGTGATGATGAAGATCTATTAAAAAGTGTTCTTAACAATGATATGGATTTTCTTAATTATTCTCTTAAAATAGCTGTAATGCAGGAAGATTATGAAGTTGCAAGTATGATAAGAGATCAAATAAAGAAAAAAATATCTGAATGTAAAAATAAGAATAATGAAGGATAATATTTTTATTAAAGCTGAAAAAAAAGATGGTAAGTTGTCATATCCAATACAAGCAAGTAAAACAAGATATGATAATTTTATAAATAATATTCCAGATGGGAGTAAAATAGAAATATTTGTTAGTATTTCTGGTAAAATGGGGAGTAATGCTCAATTGGCAAAAGTACATGTCATGATAAGAGAGCTGGCCAATGATTTAGGATATACATTTGAAGAAGTAAAGCTTATGGCTAAAAGAAAATCAGGTTTATGTTATAGAAAAGGTAATGATGAATATTGCAAGTCATTTGCAGATTGTGATATAGATGAAATGAACCTTGTTATAAAATCATTAATAGAAATAGGGGATTTTACTAATATTAATCTACGATAGTGATTTTACCTGATAATTTTTCTAATTCTTCTCCAAATGTTTCATAATCTTTAGACAATAGGGCATTTAGTCCCTTTTGTATGTCATCAGATTCAAGCCCCTTATATTTTATGATTGCCTTCTGTTTAATTGCTTCACTTTTTAAATACTGTATTAAAGATGTTAAAGTATATATATGAACCTCTATCCCTTCTAGAGGTTCAGCTTTATCATCTTTAAGTAGTGTTTCAATCTTTAAATATATTTTAGTAATATCTTTTGGGTCCTCCAATTGAGCTAACATATAAAACAATGCATTCTGTAGCATTGATACGTAACCACCACCAATAACTAAATTTTTTAAATTTTTACTAGTATCTACTATTTCTCCAAGTTTTTTTTCTGTGGGCATGGGATTTTATATTTATTAGGGAATTTTAATTTTTTAATGATAGGACTATTTATTATTTTTGAATATTCTTCAGGACCTATATAGTTAAAAACATTTTTCATTAATACAAATATATAAAAAAATCTTATGTCAGAAACATTAGTAATTAATAAAAAAGAAATAAAGAAAGGTATCCTCAATAATATATGTAGAACATGGAATGCTGCATTTTTTGAGGAAATTATAAATAATGGAGTATTTGACTCTATTTTAGATAAGCTTGTTATGCAAGTTAATGATAATAAAAGATTTACACCACCTATAAAAGATTTATTCAATACTTTTAAGTATTGCCCCTATGATGATGCAAAAGTATTTATCATTGGACAAGATCCGTATCCACAATTTGGAGTAGCAGATGGGATAGCATTTAGTTGTTCTAAAACAGGTAAATTACAACCATCCTTACGCTATATTTTTAAAGAAATAAATGGAAGTCAATGGGACAGCCTTGATCCAGATTTAAAAAGATGGTGTGCACAGGGTGTATGTCTAATTAATACAGCATTTACTGTAGAAATTGGTAAAATAGGAAGCCATTATGATATATGGAAACAATTTACAAAAGAATTACTCACTCATTTAAATAATAGAGATCATAAACAAATATTTATATTATTAGGTAAAAAAGCAGAACAGTGGGAAAAATATATTGATAAACAAAAAATATACAAACTATCACATCCAGCATCTGCTGCTTATAGGGGTGGTGTATGGGACTCAAAAAATATATTTAATAAGGTAAATGAAGACCTTAAAAATATGAATTTGAGTCAAATTAATTGGTAGTATTTTTGTATATTTGTAAAACTAAGATTATGAGTAAAAACCTTGAAAAAATGGCTGTAGAAATACAGACCTTCAAAACATATTTTGAGTCAAAGCATAGAAATGTAGAAGTTGATATCAGAATAATCAAAGTAAAAGAAAGAGATCGTGTTACATTAGAAGAGTTACAAGAATTGACACTATCTACTATGTATGATATTAATCCAGAATTTTCTAATATAAAGAATCTTCAGTATAGAACAAGACTTAGGGATTTTATGATGTATTTACAATCATTTTGTAAAATAGCATCAGATTTAGGTTATGGGCCCACACAAATATCTAGATTTCTAGGTAGAACGCATGCTTCTATTATAAATAATACAAAAGCAGCTGATAATTATATATATAGTAAATGGGCTCAGTTTATATTAATTTATGATACAATAAAATTTAAAACTAATCAAAATGTGGGAATTATTATTGAAAATAGTGCAGGACAAGATATCTCCAAATCAACTGATGATGTTGTATGCACTGAAGAGGAAAATTAGTCTACCAAATGTAGATGTAGGAGATATAGATAAGCTTATTGAAAATGGATGGATAGAAGTTGTCAATGATAACTTTAAACTTACAGATAAATCTAACAAAATAATTATCAAATATGATAACTATTTTATAAAGGCAAAAAAACAGACAAGTAATCAACTATTAGGTAAAAATTATAATGATAATCTTAATAGTTATAGAGAAATATTTCCTTCAGGTAAATTACCAAGTGGTAAACCTGGAAGAAATAATGTAAAAGTATTAGAAGACTCATTTAGATGGTTTTTTGAAAATTATACATATACATGGGATGAAGTTTTAAAAGCTACAAAAATGTATGTAAATGAATATAGAGATAAAGAATATTTATATATGCAAACTAGTCAATATTTTATTTGTAAACAAGACAGAAATAAAGTTAAACATTCATCTCTTGCAGATTATTGTGATATGATCCGTGATGGCGTAGAGACTGAAGATCAACATTTTAAAGAAAAAGTAGTATGAAGCCCCTGAGAGTAAATAATAAATTATCCTGGGAATGTAAGCTTAGAATTGGCGGTGAAGTTAATACTATAGTAGATTGGTTAAAAAGGGATCCTCAAAAATTGTATGATCGTTTTACTGTTAATAAGGTTAAAGGAGAATGGCTCCAACATCATATTTGGGTAGCATTAATGCATCAATTTGCTAAGTAGATGGATAATCCAATAGTTCAATTATTTTATACAGATATAGCTTATTGTATGACATTTATAATGTTTATTATATGTATTATAATGGGTATAAGAGCTTCAAAAAATTCAAAAGACAATGAATAAATTAAAACCCCAATGGGGAGGTCAGTATCAGAATTTTAATGATGCTCTTAAATATATGCTTGATAGGCAAAATGGAGATGAAAAATCAATATTTACTCCATGGCCTAAGTTTAATGATGCAGGTACAGATGGTCTTGAATGGAACACTCTTACTGTAATTGGTGGAAGACCTGGTTCAGGTAAAACACTAATTAAAGATCAGATAGTTAGAGAAGCATTTGTACTTAACCCTGAAGATGAATTCAGAGTTCTTGAATTTAGTTTTGAAATGGTTGGGAGAACATCTGCAATAAGAGAATTTAGTTCTTTAACTGGTAAAACTTATAAAGAATTATGCAGTGCAGGAAGTATTCTAAGTAAAGATGTATTTAATAAATGTCATCAATATGCTATTGATAGAGTAAAAAACCCTGTTGATTTAATTCAGACACCAATGACTGTAAATCAAATGAGAGACCAAGTTGATTTGTATATGAACAACCATAAGGGTGTAAATACTATAATTACCTTAGATCATACAATTCTTGTTAAAAGAGCACCATATCAAAATAATAGATTAGATATGTTATTTGAGTTAGGTGAATTTTTTACACAAGTAAAAAGAGATTACCCCTGTCTAATTATTGCATTATCACAATTAAATAGAAATATAGATAATCCTGATAGAGCTATTGACGGTAAATATGGTAACTATGTTCTTGAGTCAGATATATTTGGTTCAGATGCAATGTTACAACATGCTGATATGTTAGTTGGAATAAACCGTCCCGCTAAACAAAAGATTAGATTTTATGGGCCTGATAGATATATAATAGAGGATGACAGAACATTAGCATTACATTTCTTAAAAGCAAGAAATGGAGATGCACGAATGAGCTTTTTTAAAGCAAAATTTGAAAATATGGAGATTGCTGAAATGGCAACACCTCCTCAACAAGAAAGAAGATGATAAGTACAAAAGATAAAAAAATGACTCCACAAGAAAGAAAGGAGAAAGTTGCAGAACTTAGAAAGGAACATGAAGAATATTTTAAAGAAAAGGGATTTACCTATTCAGATGTTCTATATATACCAAAAATGGCATATAGACCAACTGGTAAAGATGAACTATATGTTTCATTTTTCCCAAGTGAACTTAAAAAAGAAAGAGATATATATACTGAATTTGTTAGTATAGACTATGACTCTGAGGATTCTTTAAGGACATTATATCTATTGCCTTATAATAGTAATTGGGAAAAGGATTGGGAGATTATTGAAAGTAGTAGTGGTTTCCAGAGGCATATGGTGCCAGTATCAGATCTTACTATTATTAAAGATATTAATAGTAGTAAAAAAGCCAATGCTATACTTGATTTTGAAAAATTACCAAATCCTGATGAAGTATCAAAAGAAGGTCAGGAATGGTTAAAAAGAATAGCTATAGCATTAGAAGATATAGCAGTAGCATTAAGTAAAAAATAAAGATAAAGTAGAATGAATAAAGATAAAGTAGAAATTACAAAATCACAATTTGAGAGATACGTAGATGTTCAAAACTGGGGGGTATATAATATGTTAGATCCTACAGTAAGAGATATATGCAACTTAACAAAAAAGGAGCATAAATTTATAGTAATTAATTATAATAAACTAAAAAAAAAATATACATAATGGCACAATCAATTTTAATAATTGCTGATTCAGGTATGGGTAAATCCACATCTGTAAGGAAGTTAGATCCAAAAGAAACATTTATAATTAATGTAGCTGGAAAAGGATTACCCTTTAAAGGATGGAAAAAAAACTATCAAAATATAAAAGGTAATCCTAAAGGAAATATAACATCTGCATCATCAGCAAAAGGTATTTTAAAAGCATTAGATCATGTTAATGAGAATATGGAACATATTAAAAATATTGTTATTGATGATTTTCAATATATGGCAGCATTTGAATATTTTGACAGAACTGGAGAAAAAGGATATGACAAATTTTCTGATATTGCAACAAATATTGCGGCAGTTGCAAAAAGACCAAAAGATATGAGAGAAGACCTAATGGTTTTTTATTTAACTCACTCTGAAGAAGTATCAGTTTCTAAGGGGGCAGTAAAAATAAAAGCTAAAACTGTTGGGAAAATGATAGATAATGCATTAACTTTGGAGGGACTTTATACAGTAGTTCTTTTTGGTAAAGTTATTAAACAAGATGATGGTAGTTTTCAATATGGTTTTGAAACACAAACTGATGGAGATAACACCTGTAAATCACCAGACGGTATGTTTGAAGAATTATTCATACCAAATTGCTTACAATATGTAAGAGATCATATTATAGAATATGAAAATGATTAATTATTAACAATTTAAAAAATTTTACATGAGTAAAACTAAAACAAAAAAAGCTATGATTAGTACTAAAGACATGAAATCAGGTGGAAGAGTTAAACCTGTTATTGATCCAGGAAACCATACACTTAAAGTCAATGAAATAACATTTGATCAAACTCCATATGATAAAGATGCATGGAATATAACATTGCATGTTGAAACAGAACCTGTTAAAGGAGAGTTTCAAGGTTTTCTTACTGATATGAAAGATGAAAATAGTCCCAGATATGAAGGACAAGTTGGTAGGATAAGGTTTAATCAATATCCTTACAAGGATACCGTATTACCAAACAGCGGTAGAGAAATTAGTAGAGATACTGAGGTTCTTAAGGCTATGATGTATTTTTCTGAAGTTGTTAATATGCGTGATGAATTAGATATGATAGAGGCAGAAACTATTGAAGGGTTTATGGATTCATGTAATGAATTATTTACACAAAGAAGTAGTTCACCATATTTTAATGCATGTGTAGCAGGAAGAGAATGGGAAAATAAAGATGGTTATATTAACTTTGACTTATTTTTACCACGAATGAGTAAAGATGGAATTCCTTTAGAAAAATTAGATGTAGAAAGTTCTAGACTTCTTACATTTAATAGGGAAGAGCACATAAAAGTGTTAAAAGAAAAAAGTAATACTAAAGTTGACTCTTTTGAACCTGGTAGTTCAGGAGATGACTTTGAGCTTTAATAATAAAGCTATAAATTTTTTAAAGAGGTGGTATTAATTTATCACCTCTTTTTTTTATCTTAGTAAAATGTTAAGCACAAAAAATCTTGTAAGAGATGATGTAGAGATTCCAAGTAATTGGGTATTTGAATATTATCTAAATCTTCCTGAAAAATTAGTAGGGCAAGATTTAAAAATAAAATCAATTTGGAATGATGAAAGAACCCCTAGTATGTCTATATATGTTGATAATAAAACAAATGAATATAGATATAAAGATTTCTCTAGTGGAAATTCAGGGAGTAAGGTTGATCTAGTTAGAGAATTACATGATGAAGTTAGTAATTATTCAGAGGCTGTTTTTAAAATGGTGTCTGATTTTAATAAATTTATTCTAAATAATGATTCATATAAACAATCTAAGTTTATAAAACAATCTAGATTTAAAGTAGTCTTTGCAAAACCACGGATGTGGAATATAAATGATAGAAATTTTTGGTTACAATATGGAATAGGAACATCTATTCTATTTGAATATAATGTAAAACCATTAGAATACTATACTATGTCAAAAGAGAGTGGGGATAAAATACAAAATATCAAAATAAAAAATCCTAGAATATATGGTTACTATGATAAAGAAGGTAATATTTACAAAATATACCAACCTAATCAAAAAGAGCATAAATTTATAAAAATCTCTCATTATATACAGGGTTTAGATCAATTGAAATATGATAAACCTTGTCTTATAATTACATCTTCACTGAAAGATATTATGTCTCTAAGACATTTCAATTATAATATTGAATATATTGCGCCTGATAGTGAGAACACTATTATTAAACCCTACATCATAAATAATCTTAAAGGAAAATATAATAAAATAATTACCTTATTTGATAATGATATAGCAGGTAAAAAAGCAATTGACAAATATAAATTACACTTCAATATAGATGGTGTACATCCAACTATAGATAATGATCCTTCTGATTCTATCAAAAATCACGGATTTAAAGAAACTCATAATGATCTTAAATTATTATTAAAGAAAATAATATGAAATGGTTTATACCTGGTAATGTTCCTTCAAGTAAAAATAGTAGACGTTGGACTGGAAAATTTTTTATTGCAAGTAAATCTGTTATGAAATATAGAAAAGCTACTGAACCTATTTATAAGAAGTATAAGAAATCTTTTAATAAAGAATTATCTAAACATAAACTTCCAGTTTATATTGAGTTTACATTTATAAGAGGAACAAAGCATAAATTTGATTATATAAATCCTGCACAAACAGTGCAAGATGATATGGTTAAAAATGGTTGGATTGAAGATGATAATTGTATTAATATAATACCAGTTTTTAAACCTTATCAATATGATAAGGAGAATCCTGGAGTAATAATAAAAATAGTATAATATGGCTATAAAAAATAATTTAGATATAAAAATATCTACAGCACTTATGTTTCTAAAAGATCATAATGTACATAAGATATATATAAATTTTAGTGGTGGTGGTGATGAAGGAGGCATTGATGATATAGATTATAGTGATTCATATGATGATCCAATAGATATGAAATGGGATCATACTTCTAAGGAAGCAATTAGAAATGCTTTTTATGAAATTATAGATCAACATGTAGATGATGTAGGGGATTGGGTAAATAATGATGGAGGTTATGGTAATATATCAGTATATCTTGAAGATATGAAATATGATATAGAATACTCACAAAGAACAACTGAAGACTATACCTGGCAAGGATGTCGTCTATTTAAACTTGATTCACCAGTTTATGAAGGTAAATATGGCTCATCCTAAAATTCATGCAAAGAGTTCTGTTAAAAAATGGGGAGGTAAAGAAGAAGATTATCAGGCAATTCATGATTGGTTTGATGAAACTAAATCATGGATAGGTCATTCTAATCATAGAATTTTCCGCCATCACTCAGAAGGAATCTTTGAATCAGAAAAAGTATTTGGAAAAAGTTTTGTCAATTCTATTGGTAAAACTGTATATGTAAGATATGTTGGAGAACAACATGTTAGAGAAGATTGTAATAATTACATTCCTTCTGCTAAAGAATGGTTAACTGTATTACATTCTGAAAAAAAGCCAGATTGGGCATATAAAACATTATTAATAGAGGATTAAATGGAAGAAAAAGTAAATTTTGATAGAAAGTTTTATGATGAAACGTTAAAAATGCTAAGATCATCAGAAGATGATTTTGAATTGGCATGTTCTAATTTAAAAAATTCAAATGTAACAAGTGTTGCATTATTAATATTAGCAAAAGAATTATTATTTTCAAAAAGGAGTCAATTTATTGATAAATTTGGAAGTAGAATTGCTGCAATATATACATATACCGATATGAATTTAAATTATTCATGGCATTCTATATTTGAACAAATAAATCAAACTGCTTTAACTAAATTAGAAAAAGAATTAGTATCTGATATAATTGAAGATACTATATTAAAAACACTTAAAAGTTATTCAGAATTTGGTTTTATAAAATCATTAGATATAACATTAGATTGGGGATATAAAAATAACCTCTCTTTAATTAAAGTGTCAAAAGAAGAAGAAGATGAAATTAAAGAAATCTTAGAAAAAAGTAAATAATATGAATAAACAAATTATAGCTGATGCTCTAGCAAGAACATCAAAAAGTTTGATATTAGTAGAGCCCTTTTATGGGCTCTTTCTTATTGGACTAAATAAAAAATTTAGAACGGATATACCTACAGCAGGTGTAAGTAAACATGGAATAGGAGTACAGCTTGCTGTAAATCCTGAATTTTTCCAAGGTCTTTCTGAAGACCACAGAGAAGGTTTATTAAAACATGAACTTCTACATATATCTTTTGGACATTTAGTAACAAGAGATTTATATTCTGATCATAAGTTATTTAATATAGCTGCAGATTTAGAAATAAATCAATACATATGTTCTAATAAACTACCAGAAGGAGGTTTAACACTTAATAGTTTTCCTGAATTAAATCTACCTCGTAGGGCAGGTACTGATAAATATTATGAATTGTTGGAAGAAGCCTGTAAAAGTGGAACTTCTCCTTCTTTAGAGTCAGTTTTAGATGAAATGAATGGGGAAAGCCCATATGATCACAAAACATGGGATGAATTTGATGATTTATCAGAAGCTGATAAAAAGTTAATTCAAAAACAAATTGAACATCAATTAAAAGAAACAGCTGATCAAACAGAAAAAAGAAGAGGTACTATTCCAGGAGAATTAGCAGAATTAATTGAAAGCTTAAGACACATTGAACCTCCTAAATTTGACTGGAGAGGCTATTTAAGACGTTTTGTAGGCAATTCTAGTATAGTTTATACCAAGAAGATGAGGAGAAAGTATAACAAGCGTTATAGTGAGAATCCTGGACTTAAGATTAAGTTTAAAAATCACATTCTTGTAGGTGTAGATACATCTGGATCAGTATCAACTGCAGAATTAAAAGAATTCTGGAATGAGTTGTGTCATATGCATAAAACAGGGCATAAAATTACTGTAGCACAGTGTGATTCTCAATTTCAGGGTGTGAAAGAATTTAATCCAAGACATGATTGGGAAGTAAAAGGTAGAGGAGGTACAGATTTCCAACCAGTAGTAGATCATTTTAATGAAAACAAACGTAATTATACTGCGTTAATATATTGTACAGATGGTGAAGCTCCATCTCCAGAGGATTGTCCAAAAAATACCTTATGGTGTTTAAGTTCATGCTCAGGAGATAATGATGAATTACCAGGATTAGTAATTAAATTAAATTAAAAAAATGGCACAAGTAAATTTAAACATTGATGAATTAAAAGGATTTGTAAATCATATTGTTAAAAACAATAGATTTTTACAAGAAAATCAAAAACCGCCTGTTGCAATAGAAGTAGTGGGTGAATCAGGAATTGGTAAAACTTCTGCTGTTGTTGAATTAGCAAAAGAAAATAATTTAAACTTTGTTAAATTAAATTTAGCTCAAATTGAAGAATTAGGAGATCTAGTTGGATTTCCTGTTAGACAATTTCAAATGTATAAAGAAAAGAAAGTAGCTCAAAAAATTGATGATCTTAATTATACAACAGCACAAAGATCTGCTGCATCTGCAGATGTTGCTAATATAGAAACAAAAACTATAACCAAAAAAGTTGGTTTATGGGTTGATGAATTAGCAGTACAGGAATATCTAAAGAATGGATATAAGATGACTGGTAAAAACAGAATGTCTTATTGTGCACCAGAATGGATTTCTGATGTAAAAAATGGAGGTATTCTTCTTTTAGATGATTGGAATAGAGCAGATATAAGATTTATACAAGCTGTAATGGAGTTGATTGATAGACAAACATATATTTCTTGGTCCCTTCCAAAGGATTGGCATATAATTCTAACAGCAAATCCAGATAATGGAGATTATATGGTTAATTCTGTTGATTCAGCACAAAAAACTAGATATATTACAGCAAATTTAAAATTTGATGTAGAAGTATGGGCTCGTTGGGCAGAAGAAGAAGGAATTGATACAAGATGTATAAACTTTATGTTATTAAATCCAGAGTTAGTTACTCAAGAAACTAATGCAAGATCTATTACTACATTTTTCAACTCTATATCTAGTTTTGAAAATTTTGAAGATAGTTTATCAATGATACAAATGATTGGTGAAGGTAGTGTAGGAGATGCTTTTGCATCAATGTTTACTACATTTATTAATAATAAATTGGATAAACTTATCACGCCAAAAGATTTATTAACTGATAGTGATGAAATACAAATTTTAAGTAAATTAAAATCTTGTATAGGAACTGGTGATAACTACCGTGCGGATATTGCATCAACATTAGCAACCAGGTTAGCTAATTATTCAGTAGTATATTCTAATGAAAATACTATAACACAAAAAATTACTGAAAGATTGGAAACTCTTTGTACAAAAGATTATTTTACAAATGATCTAAAGTATTTAGTTGTTAGAACTATCTATAACGGTAATAAACAGAAGTTTAATAAATTAATGATGAAACCTGAAATCATTAAGATGACAATAAAATAAATAAATATGAGTAAAAGTGTATTTCAAACATTTGATGTAAATGCTTTAACTTTATTTGGACTAGATACTACCCCTCTTGTTGGGGTAGTTTCTAATTCAGATCTAGAGGTTGCAGATATATTATTGACAGATTCAGAAACAACATATTCAAATATAAGAAGAAAGCTAACTGATAATGAAGTAACAACTATAGGAAGTGGTACTTATAAAAAAGCCTTTCTATATCCTAAATGTCCTGTATCATTAACAAGAGTAAAAGAAGCTTTAAAAGAACATGGTATTAGATTAGTTAATTCAATTGAAGATGCAGATCTATTTATAACACATGACAATTACTTTAGATCCTTTGAAAGTGGTGAAACCATTCACTCAACTTGTATGATGTATAGATTGTGGAATTATGATTTAATTCTTTCAACAAATGCAGGAGGAAGGGGAATTGCATCTATAGAAAATCATTCTATACCTGTATTATTTGACGGAAAGCTTGATGAGTATGCAAATTCACATCAATGCTATCTTGATGAGAGTGGTCTAAGTGCATATGATGCATGGGGAATAACAGGCATGGCTGTAAATATAGCATATAAAATTATCACAGAAGGTGTAAAAACGATAGACGTTGAAACTGTATTATATGAGTCAGCTAATAAACAAACATTAACTGAACAATTGATTAGTGATATAGGTAAGTATGTGGAATCATATAATAAAGAAGATTTAGATATGGTAGCTAAGATTTTACCAACCATAGATTATACAAAAGAATTACATCTATTTTGGAAATTAGCTCGTGATATAGATCATAAATTATACAACTTTAATTCTAATAAGGATGTTCAATATTGGATTGAAGCATCTAAATTAAATAAATTTTCTTACATGGATGCAGAAGATTTAGTTTTATATTTAGAAGAGAATGATCTCTTAAATTCTAAATACTTTAGATTTTTAGAACCTATTGTAAGAAGAGAAATACAAATACATAATAGAAACTTATATGTATTTAAAGTTCAAGTTAAACCAGAATATAGAAAATTCTTAAAAAACAGTAATGATGAGTAAACAATTATATAAATTATACATAAACGGAACTTCTGCCTCAAGTAATAATATTGTTAAAAAAGAGGATATACATTTTGAACATATAGGTTTATTTTTAGAGAATAGAAGTAATTTCAATTGGAATGATCCTATTACGGAATATCTTAAAATTATATCTATTGATACATTTGATATTCAAGATAAATCTTTTTATAGGTATCCTAAACTTACTTTACCTAGAAATAAAATGCAAATTTTATCTGATAAATATAATACTAAGATTGTAAGAAATCCAGATAAGGCTGATTATAAGATAATGTCTGAAAAACTTATTGAAAGTTTGCTAGACAGGTCATGGCAATGTGCACATAAATGTGATGTTTTAATTGGATTATCTAAAATACTTAATAATAGCATGTTAGTTGAAAATTCTGCTAAACAAAAAATAAATGATTTTATAAATAATAATTCTGATTGTGTATTAATAATTGAATCAAATTTTTATTATAACAGAAATCCGAATAGTATTAATACTTTACTGAATACCTGTGATAAATATATAAATGATTCAAGAAATGCAGATACCAGATATGCACATTATGTATCAAATAAGAATGTAAAATATTATCTAGATATTAAAAAATCTGATAATTTATTACTTGATTCTGACATATCTAGAATTTGTACAGAAGATTCAGTTACCCTTGATGAGGAAGCTTATAGAAGATTGGAAGAAATGCTTAAATCCAGTGATAGAGATAATCAAAAGATGGCATTAGAAACAATGGCAAATTGTAATTATCAGACTTCAAAATCATATATTGCATTATTATTATATTTTTATTCTCAGGATATTAAAGACTGTGGTATATGGAATTCTATAAATGTTAATGCCTTAAAGAAGGAATTTACAAACTATATATTCCAACCTGACTTCTACAGGACTTGGGCATATGATAATCTTGTAAAGAAACTTACTGAAGATGATATACTTACTGAATTTACAGTTGGTGAAGTTATAAAAAATGTATTTGATAAAGTACTAAAAAGCACTTTTGGTGTAAATAGTGATTCAGTATTTGAAATTTCTATGTCAAATATAAAACTCAAGGATAAGTATAAAGATAAGATAAAGGCTCAATATCCTTATGCAAGTAAAAGTCAAGTATTACTTGAAACAATGCAGGAAGATGGAGATCTTCCATTTTAATAAACTTTGAGGTGTAGGCTTAATTGGAGTATAAGTATTATGTTAACATGCTTATACTCCTCCCTCAAAAAAAACATTTTATGACAAGAAAAGATTATATTAATATAGCTGATGCATTAACAGCACCTATATTACCGTTTGGTCACCTAGAATTAGTTATGAATTCTTTTAAAGAAACTTTATCTCAAAATTATAGTAATTTTGATGAACAACTTTTTGAAGATTATGTCATAGCATCATATATTAAAATAAAAAGAAAACAAATAAGACATGAAATTAGATAAACAAAAAGAAGAAATATTTTATTCAAAAAGTTTTAGTTTTAGTTATTCCTCTATTAATAAATTATTACATTCTCCAGCATTATTTTATAAAGATTATATACTATTGGACAAAGAGGAAAAAACTGATAAGCATTTAATTGAAGGTAAATTATTACATTGTCTTTTATTAATACATAAACAATTTAATAAGCTATTTACAATAACACCAAATAAACTTCCATCTGAAAATATAAAAAAAGTATTAAAGGGACTGTCTCAAGAAACAAATGTAGAAGAACTTGATGATGTAAAGGATGATCTTATTATCAAACATCTAAAGTATCAAAATCTTCATCAATCCCTTAATACAGATGAACAAAGAGTTGCTAAAGTTAAAGTAGATGACTTTAAGCCTTATTGGAAGTTTATATCTACATCTAAAAAAGATGTAATTGATCAAGATATGTATGATAAAGCAAAATCAAGAGTTGAAATTATGCAATCAAATATTGATATCATGGATTTAATTGGAGTAGAGGCAACAGATTTTGAACTTGATAGTATAGAAGTATATAAAGAAAAACCCCTTGAGTGTGAATTAAAGAAATATAACTTTGGTTTAAAGGGTATAATTGATCATTTTTCTATAGATCATGATAAAAAAACTATAACTATAAATGATGTCAAGACTACTGGGAAAACACTTTCTGATTTTCCGGAGTCTATAGAATATTATAATTATTGGTTACAAGCAGCCATATATTGCAAGCTTGTTTATGAATTTGTAAAAGAAGAATGTAAAAACTATAAAATTATTTTTAACTTTGTTACAATTGATAAGTATAATCAAGTATATGTATTTAATGTATCAGATTCAACAATGAGTGAATGGACACAAGGATTAGCCAAATGTCTTACAAATATAAATGTTCATTTTGAAACAAGAGACTATTCAGTACCTTATCATTTAATGAAAGATAGTGAAGGGAATAAATTTAAATTATAGTATATGAATGCAGTGTATTCAGAATATTTTCAAAAGAGTAAAGTTTTTTTGTATCCTATATTGGAAATAAAAAAAGGAGTAAGATACGTACCCATGGAAACATATATAGCTTGGGAAGATGTTTATTCATCTGAAGATAATATGTTTCTATGTCTTTACTCTGCTGAAAATGACAAAGATTATAAAGCATTTCAAGAAAAATACCTACTGAATCACAAATTATTAAAAGAATATCATAAGCTTGATAATGACCTATTTCTATTTGTATTTAATTTTAATAAATTTAAATATGATATGGAGAAATTTATGACGGGTAAGTATTCTAGATTTTCAATTAACTTCAAAAATAAAATATCTAAATTCTTCGGTGAAGTTGGTACAATTCCTACATATATTGATAGTTATATAAATCCTGAAGAATATCATGATAGATATGCTGAAAGTTTAAAAGTATCTTTAGATACAATAAAAGATGTACATGAATTATGCAGTAAACCAGATATAGATAAAGAAACATTAAAATATAAAAATGAAGAAATTGATTTATTTAAAAATAATTCCATACCTTTGAAAAAAAACAAAGTATGAGTAATAAAACAATAGGTAAAAACATGATGTTATTTACATCAGCATTTAGAGGAGCTAAAACATTTAATTTAGCACCTGTTTCTTTAGATTGTCCGTATGTTGAATGTCTATTTGACCCTGAGTCAAAAATCTTAGCGGTTATAACCAAAACAATGAAGCAAAGTTATCACATGATACCAAAGGTAGATGACAGTGGGGATCCTGTAAGATTAAAAGTAACAAGAAGAGAAAGTGGAAAAAATATTAAAGAACAAAGAGTTCTAATTGATACATTTTCTGAGTTCTATATTTCAAATAAAAATGAAATAGAAGATTTTATCACAACATTTGCAATAAATGCTAATAATTTTGATTACACAGAACATATTGAATCAACTGTAGATGCCAGTAATAATTTACTACATCTTCCTGTTGAAGAAAAGGATATGGTAAAAGAACCGTTGATTAAAACGGCTAAATAAATTAATCTAGATAATACTACCTTACGTATTATTTGGAAAAATAAGCCTCACTATTCCGTCCTAGTGGGGCTTTTTTATGCTTAAATAATAAATAATATGAATCATTATGTAATGGATTATGAAACTTTAAAAAATTGTTTCGTAGCAGTATTCATGCATTATAAAACAAATGATCTAGAGATCTTTGTTGTGCATGAGCTTAGAAATGATTTTAATGAGTTCATAGAATTTTTAGAAAAAAATAAAAACAATAAGGAGTGGCATATATCATACAATGGTTTAGCATTTGATGCACAAGTTACTCACTATATAATAGATAATTATGAAAATGTAAAGGATTTATCAGCTACTGAAATTTCTAACTTCATATATGATTATGCACAGAAAACAATAAAAAAGCAAAATAATTTAGAATGGAGTGACTATGCACCATGGAATTTAGTTATTGGGCAGATTGATGTATTTAAATTAAATCATTGGGATAACCCACAAAAAAAATCAAGTCTTAAATGGATTCAGTATAGTATGGATTGGGAAAACCTACTAGATATGCCTATTCATCACTCTACAGAAATAAAAACCCAGGAAGAGCTAGATACTATAATTGAATATTGTATAAATGATGTAAAATCTACTAAAGAGATATATAGTAGATCTAAATCTGAAATAGCACTTAGAAAAAATCTTACAGATACATATAATATTAATTTGTATTCTGCTTCAGAGCCTAGAATAAGTAAAGAGCTATTTATGCATCACTTATCTAAATCTATGTATATATCCAAAAAAGAATTAAGAAGTCTACGTACATATAGAGAATCAATTATAGTTAAAGATATAGTATTAGATAAGATAGAATTTAAAACTGCAGAATTTAATAATCTTTTAGAGAGATTTAAAAGTCTAGAGCTAGATCCTGATAAATTAAAAGGTAGTTTTAAGAATTCTGTAGGGTATATGGAGGTTAAGACTCATTTTGGATTAGGTGGTGTTCACGGTGCTACTGAATCAGGAATATATGAATCAGATGAAGATATGATTATTGTATCATCAGATGTTACAAGTTTCTATCCAAATTTAGCTATAAGAAATAAATGGTCTCCTGCACATTTACCAAATAAAGAGTTCTGTGATACTTATGAGTGGTTCTTTAATGAAAGGAAAAAAATTCCTAAAAGTAATCCAATGAATTATGTATATAAAATTATACTTAATTCAACATTTGGTTTAAGTAATGAAAAGAATTCTTTTATGTATGATCCTGAATATCTTATAAAAGTAACAGTTAATGGTCAATTAACATTAATGATGCTTTATGAAATGATTATGGAAGAAATTCCAGAGGCTAAGTCACTAATGCAAAACACTGATGGAATTGAAACATTAATTCCCAGGGATAGTTTAGATAAGTATTATGAAATATGTAAGAAATGGGAAGAATTAACTAATCTTAATCTTGAACATGACTCATATCAAAAACTTGTACTGGCAGATGTTAATAATTATATAGCAATATATCCATATAAAGAAGTAGATATAACAACATGGAGGAATATTAAAAGTAGTAATCCTCATTATTTATTTAGAGTTAGAGGTAGTAAATTTGAATATGCCCCAGCTAAATGTAAAGGAAGATTCTCATTTACAGATCTTATGCTACATAAAAATAAATCTAAGTTAATAATTCCTAAAGCATTATTTAATTACTTTATAAAAGGAATATTACCAGAAGAAACATTAAAAAGTAACAGGAATATTCTTGATTATTGTATTGGTGGTAAATCTAAAGGTGAATGGAAACAAATAGCAAGATATATAGATGACAATAAACAGATTGAAGATGACCTTCAAAAAATTAATAGATATTATGTATCAAACTCTGGCGTAAAAATTATTAAAGTAAATCCAGATGGACGAGAAATTCAATTAGAAGCCGGTAGATGGATGCAAACTATATATAATGATATGACTATTAAAAATTGGGATGATTATAATGTTGATATAAAATATTATATTCAAGCAATAGAAAGGGAAATCAATAATATCATAATGGCAAAAGCACAATTAAAATTATTTTAAAATGAGAAATACAAAAAAACCTGATGATGAAGATAAAATAACAGAAAGCCGTATGTTTTATACAAAAGATCAATATAAAGATCTAATAAAGATGTATGAAAGAGCTATAAAAACTGGTAAAACTAATTTTATATTTGAAAATGAAACTTTAACTGTACCTTATGCAAAATATTTAATTAATTATTTAAAACAAAATGGATATTAGATGTAGAGAAAGATTTATATTTATTTTCATGATTATCAACTTTAGTTGTTTTTCACAAACAATTGATGAAGTATATAAAGAACTAAATGATCAGGGTGTCAAGCATCCTGATATAGTTCTTGCCCAATCCATTTTAGAGACAGGATGGTATAAATGTTCACCCTGCTCTATGGATTATAATAATATTTTTGGATTATGGAATCATAAAAAACAAGAGTATTATAAATTTGAAACATGGCAAAAATCAGTAACTGGTTATCTTAATAAGATTCAGTATAAATATAAAGAAGGAGATTACTTTAAGTTTTTAACAGATCTTGGATATGCAGAAGATCCTAATTATATTTATAAAGTGAAGAAAATAATGGAAGGTGATCTATTAATTAAATTAAAACATAAATATGGGAAAAAGACCAATTGAAACAACTAAACAATTCTTAATTTCTAGTCCCTTACCAACACATGGTAAGAAATATACTGTTGTACCACATGGAGATGTATTAAAATTTACACATGAGGCATTATCAGATAATAACTTTACAATAGAAAAAGAATTATACAGAGCTAATATAAATGCTCAAATTGCACAAGGTGTGTATTATATAAAAAATGATCTAGATGATGATTTATCAATGATGTTTGGATGGACAAACTCATATGACAGATCTCTAAGATTTCAATGTGCTGTTGGAGGATACGTAATGGTATGTTCAAACTGTATTGTATCAGGTGATATGTTAAATTTTGCAAGAAAGCATACAGGTAATGCATTAGATGAGATTAAAAAACAAATTGAATCTCAAGTTAAGCATGCAAATAAATTCTTTCAAAATCTAATTATTGATAAAAATAATTTAAGATTAATTGATCTCTCAATAAAAGAACAATCTGAGTTATTAGGAAGGCTGTATTTTGATGAGAGATTATTAGATGTAAGTCAAATGTCATGTATAAAATCAGAAATGAAAGAACCGTCATTTGATTATCAAGCTGATATGGATAATGCATGGACCTTTTATAATCATGTTACACATGCTCTTAAAAAGTCACATCCTAGAACCTGGTTAACCGATCAACAGAAGTTCCATAATTTTATTGTAGCAAATGTTCTAAGTAAAATGGGTATTAAAAAAATGGATACTGTTAATTCAGATGATATCATAAACCAAGATTTTCAAAGTAACTTAGGTCTTGAAGAACAATGGGATCAACAAACCAGAATTGAAGAAGGCTTAGATTATAAGGGTGAATTTCCTGAACATGATCCTGTTAGTTTAAGAGTAAGAGATGGTGAAATAGAACAGTTTGATGATGAAACAGGTGAAGTAGTAAGAAATGAAGCTTTAGATAATACTGCTAATGAAGATTAGTTATAGAGATTTTGCAATAGCAAATAAATCTGTTTTAGAAGAGATCCTTAACAAATTTAATGTTAGGGGTCTCAATATAAAAAGTTCAGATGGATTACCTGAGTTGTATCCTGCTTCTATTTCTAATGATAAGTATGTTGAAGAAATGGTTTATATTAAAATAAATCAGAAAAGATATTTAACTAGTAAACAAATTGATAAAATAGTTGATATATTTCCATTTAATATTAATGAATATCAATTTAAATTTAATTCAATAAATGATTTTGAAGTAGAATGGGATGGTGACAGATGTTACCTTCCTTCAGTTTTGTTTAAAATACAAAAAAATAACAAGAATATAATATCATCTTTCTAAAGAAAGGTTTGTTCAATTAAAAAACATGAAATGAAAAATATTTTTATAATAGCATTATTATCCGTATCTTATAGTATACAGTCACAAATAGAGTGTACAACACTCGTATCAGAAAATAAAGATACAATATATATAATTGATGATTTACTTGGTCAAAAAATATATGAAGCTTGGGATTTGTTTCCAAGTGATGAAGAAAAACCAATTAGAATTTATAAATCAAAAACCTGGATAACCAATGAGAAAAATACCAGAGAAGAGTGTAATAAAAAAATTAGCAGAAAGGATATATGATACATCTGAATCTGAATCAAATAGTTATGACGCTAAGGAAAAGATTGAAGATCATTTAAGAAAATTTCTTTCTAAATACATTGAATACTAATATACTTATAATTACTAGTATTATTGGTATATTACCCTTCTTAGGAGAGACAAGCTACAATGGTTAGAGCCCGTATACTAAGGAGGGAACTTATTATGAAAATACTTAAAGTTATACTTTCCATAATTAAGATAATAGTGTTTACATTATTTTTAATAATTGCAATGGGATTTTTATATGGCTTATTTTGTATTTTAGCATTAGGATTAATGGGATAGAAGATAACCCTTGCGAAACCAACCAAGGGCAGAGTCTAGGTTTTATGCATATTTCCTAGACTCTTCTTCTTTTTAAAATAATTATATGAGTAAAAAAATAGTAAATAATACAGATAGATTTTTCTTATTAGCCGGTTTAGCATATGATCAAATAATTGAAAATGGTAAACCGGATATAAAAATTATACTTCTACTTGAATCTATAGCGAATAATTTAGATTCTAATGAAGCAAATATATTACTAAATAGATTGAAAGAGGAATGGGAAGATTATTAAATATACATATTGGTAAAACTGGCGGATCTACAGTTCATAGATTTTTAAAAAAGAATCTGCCAGGTTACTCTCCAAAAAATAGAGCACATGCCCATCCACCAAGACATAAAAAAAACAAAGAGTATATAACATGGATTAGAAATCCATTAGATAGGTATGTTTCAGCATTTAATATGCATTATGGAATACTTACAAATAATGAAAGTCTTGGTATAAATAAAATATATGATAAGAATGGAATTTTTAAAAAAGAATCTTGGGATGCAACTTATATTGATCTGCTAAACTATTTTAAAACACCAAATAATTTTGCAGAAGCATTGTCTAAAGATAGTCCTGATTACAATCATGCATTTGCATTATCAACTTATACAAGGCAACCTGTGGGATTTTCACATATAAATACAGGACTTGCATGGTATTTATTACACAAAAATTTTCTTCATAGAGCTCATAAAAATTTTCTGTTTGTTGGAACTCAAGAAAATATGGAAGAAGATCTTGAACAGCTAAAGAAAATATTAAATATAGAAAATTCTAAACCTATTGAAAACCTAAGAATAAATAAAGGTGTATATGATAAGAATTTATCTCCATTAGCAATTAAAAACTTAAAAGAATATTTTAAAAAAGACTATGAATGTTTAGATTTATTGGTAAAATATAACTTGATCAACCCTAAAAAAATAGAAAGTTATTATTAAATTCTTTCTTCTATTACTACGCCCATATTCTTATAACTCAATCTTGCAAATTCATAATTAAGAAATAATTCTTCATGTGCTTTTATATCTTGTGTAGTATAAAAATCTAATGTTCTCTTTTCTTTATTAAACTTTATTGTAACAGTATTATCTTTTCTAGAATTATATATTGCACCATAGCCGTGTGGTATCATTACCTCATCTTTACTTATTGTAAAGCTATTACAGCCAATTCCTGGGATAGTTTTAATCTTTTTAAACTCATCTTTAGAAAGAAATAAACCATGACATTCCTCCAATAAAGTATCTTTTGAAATATCATTAATGGCAAATACACCCCATCCATGGAGTATACTTTTTCTTATTTCAATGTTTGGATTTTTTTCTAAGATCATAAACCAGCTCCATCTTGATGGAAAACACCTTCTATTATTAAACTAAATGGAGTAACAAACATAGGATCCATACCGGCAGGATCAGTAGTATAAGCAATATTCATGAGAATTAAATCATTTTCATAATAATTTGATATATCAATTTCACTCATTTCTATTTCATAAACTTTATTTTCTAAATCTATCCAATTTGTAGATCCAGTTGTTCCCTCAATATTTCCATTACTTCCATTAATAGTTATATCAGTTTGATTAACATTAGCACGGCCAGCTACTGATAAAAAATCTGCATCACTAAGATCTCTTTTAACCAAAGCTTTTCCTCCAGTAGAATCAGCTATAAGATTATTAGCGGTAGCTTGCGGCATAACATGTGACGTTAAAACCATATTATCAGCACCCAGAGTAGTGGCAGTTGTTGTTGGTTCATCAAAATTAAATACACATTTTATTTTTATTGGAAATGCTGTACATGTTCCTATTGGAA
>TARA_R110002020_G_scaffold67179_1_pt1 | contig 24433 bp, 21 predicted proteins | sample TARA_R110002020 | Tara Oceans TARA_R110002020 (sample SAMEA4396489) | marine metagenome | biome: Westerlies Biome; feature: [MES] marine water layer (ENVO:01000295) within the mesopelagic zone...; material: water (ENVO:00002006), including particulate matter (ENVO:01000060) such...
CCACACTTGCGGCCCACGCGCCGCAAAACGCTCATCTGGTCTAAGACCATTTTGGAGAGGGGAAGTTGTATGTTTGGGTTTTTGAACGGTGGCATGAATGGCGGCATGAACGGTGGCATGAATGGGGGAATGAACGGCGGGATGAATGGGGGAATGAACGGCGGCATGCATCAAGGCCCGGCACCAGCCTCCAGCACTGGCGGGACAGGAACCTTGCCGTTCGACGGTACATTGAACCTGAGCGTCATCGACACGGCGCAGGTCCCGGTCGGCAACAGCTTTCCCAGATCGGCGTGGAGCCCTGAACTCCGGGCGCAGCTCATCCTCGGGGAGTTCGGCAGCTCGAATTGGCGGCGATTCGACGAATCCGAGACATACGCCGGCGAAAAGTGGCAGCATGTGAACGGCTTCACCCTTGCCCCCCCGCCCCTGGAGCAGGTCGACAACATCGAAGCGGAACTGGCGCTTTTGATGCAACGCCATCATGCGCAGAGAAATGGCGCGCGCATGGCCGAAATCGCGCGGCAGGCCGACCACTCGATCGACTACTGGATGAATTTGCTGTCGCTGACACCGGCCAACAAACCTGCCACGCTGGCCCTGATGACGTCGGGCTTTGCGATTGGCCAGATGGTTGGCATGTATTTCAAGGATTTCTTTGCCCGTGCGCGCCCCGCCCACTATATGCCGGGGCTGATGACGGTACTGCCCACACCGGGCCATCCCTCCTTTCCCTCCAACCACGCGCTTCAGAACGAGTTGGTGGGCCTTCTGGTTATGAGGTGCCTGCCCGACAATCTGAATGCCTGCTACGGGGATGCCATCCGCGCGCTGAGCGACCGCATCGGCGACAACCGTGAAATCGCGGGCCTGCACTTTACCCAAGACACAGATGCAGGTCGTCAGGTTGCACGCTGGCTGGACCGCGAATTTATCGGCAACCTCGATACGGTTCAGGCCATCGTGGCCGAGGCCCGCGATGAATGGCACGGGAGTGGACAATCCGTGCTGCGCAATCTGCCCTATCCGAACCATACAACGATCCCTGCGCGCCACAGCGGCATCCGCGTTGTGGCCGGCATGGAGACATTTTGATGGTCATGAGTTTCGGCACTAAAGCGCCCAGCCAGTTCGCTCTCGACGCGATCAAAGCTGTGCGGACAGCGTCTGACGCCAAGGCGGTCACGGTCCAGAAACGAACGGCGCGCCAGCGGTCGGCGCCATTGTCCTTCCGACTTGACGCAGGTCTGACAGACCAGTGGCCGGTACGCGATCAGTTCGGGCGCGGTACCTGTGTCGCCTTCGCAACTCTGGCCGCAGTGGAACTGCACCGCGCCCTGCGCGACGACATGCCGCCCGAGCGGCTTTCCGAACAGTTCCTGCATGACTGCATGGTGTCTTTCCACCCTGCAGCCGGCACCGAAGAGACCGGCCTGCCTCAGGGTGGTGTCCTGCTCCATCAGGCCTTGCGGGCGCTGGAACAGCACGGCATTGCGGGGGCGGAACATGCCCCCTACAGACCGCTTGAGCCCGAACTGAACGCGCAACCCGAGCTTGCTCCATCGCCTGCCGCACTCACCGCAGCCTCGGGCAATCTGATCCAGTGCCGCGCCTACGGCACCATCGGCACGCCCGAAGGCATGGATACGGCACGCGTAGATAATTTTCTGCCCGGTGAAGATACAGCGGAAAAAATGCTCGATTTTCTGCACGAAGGTCTGCCTGTTGTGATCGGGCTACCTCTTTTTCAACATGCCTCCGGACTAAGCAACTGGGTCCTGCCCGCAACCATTCGCAGTGGTATGGTGCCCTGCCCGGACGATCCGGATGCTTCCACATTGGAAGGGCCACGCGCGGACGGGCATGTGGTCTGCCTGACAGGGTACAGGCACGACCCTACCGAGCCGTCAGGCGGCTGGTTCGTCTTTCGCAACAGTTGGGGTTTGGGCTTTGCTACGCATTCCGCAGTTGAGCCTGCGCTTATGTCCGCAGGCACGCGCGGCTACGGACTGCTTTCCGCGACGCACGTCAACAACTACTGCTGGGAGTATCTTGTACCGGTGCCGCCAGAAGCCAGCATTTGAGGCGATACGCGGTCTCGTCCGGAAAGACATCTGTCGCATTCTGGCTGCTGGGCCAGCGCCAAAGCGGAAGCGCCCACCTGTAGACGGGTGGTCTCCGGATCGGCCCCCTCACGCAAATCGCTGCGGTTGCGCATTTTAGGCGGTCAGTCTCAAAAAAAGGGTGCCACAAGGGCACCCTTAGGTTCGCATGACCAAGCTCATTGGTTCACCGCTCGTTTTGTTTTTGCCTGCGGCTTGATCAGCGTCAGGGGCAAGCGCACCTGCCCCCTGTCGTCCGGCCCTTGAGGGGCCGTCAGGACGGCGGGGTATCCCCCGCCCTCCGAATTCAGCTACAGCCGGAGGTGCCGCCGCAGGTGTTACACTTCATGCAGGTGCCGTTGCGCACCAGCGTGTAGTTGCCGCATTCACCGCAGGCCTCGCCCTCGTATCCCTGCATCTTGGCCTTGGACCGCGCATCGATTGATATGGCACCCGACGAGATGGAGGTCGTCGTCTTCTGAACGTTCACCATCGTCGCCACGCCGCCCTCCTCACCGGAGGAACCGCCGGTCAATGCTTCCATCGCAGCGGACTGGCCGCCCTGAAACACAGTCAGGCTTTGCGGGAAGCGGTTGCGCAGATAGCCGGGGGACGTGATCTGCTTGAGCACTTCCAACGACTTGGCAGCCGCGCTCTCGGACAGCTCTGCCACATTGGCCACGCCCTCTTCCTCGCCCCGACCCAGCGTGTCAAAGGACGCGCCCTGCGGCTGAACGTGCGCCAGATCGGTGCGGTCCAGATAGCTCACCGCCAGTTCGCGGAAGATATAGTCGAGGATCGACGTCGCGGATTTGATGCTGTCGTTGCCCTGCACCATGCCCGCAGGCTCGAACTTGGTGAAGGTGAAGGCATCGACAAACTCTTCCAGCGGCACACCGTATTGCAGGCCCACGGACACAGCGATGGCAAAGTTGTTCATCATCGCACGGAAACCCGCACCCTCTTTGTGCATGTCGATGAAGATCTCGCCAAGGCTGCCGTCCTGATACTCGCCCGTGCGTAGGTAGACCTTGTGACCGCCCACATTTGCCTTCTGGGTATAGCCCTTGCGGCGCTGTGGCATCTTCTCGCGGTGCGATTTGATGATTTCTTTCACGATCACCTTCTCGACAATCTTCTCCGCCAGAACGGTGGCTTTCTCGTGCATGGAGCCGCTCTCGAGAATCTCCGCCGCCTCATCGTCATCCTCAACCAGCGAGGCCGCCAGAGGCTGGCTCAGCTTAGAGCCGTCACGGTAGAGCGCGTTGGCCTTGATGCCCAAGGACCAGCTCAGCTCATAGGCCTTCTGACAATCCTCGATGGTTGCATCATTCGGCATGTTGATCGTCTTGGAGATCGCACCCGAGATGAACGACTGCGCCGCTGCCATCATATAGATGTGGCTGTTGACGGAGAGATAGCGCTTGCCCTTCTTGCCGCAGGGGTTGGCGCAGTCAAAGATGCTATAGTGCTCTTCTTTCAGATGCGGCGCACCTTCCAGTGTCATTGTACCACAGACGTGATCGTTGGCGGCGTCCACGTCCTTCTTGGAGAAACCAAGCGATTTCAGCAGATCAAAAGTCGGATCGTTCAGCTTGTCCGCAGGGATGCCAAGCACTTGCGTGCAGAACTCGGCGCCCAGTGTCCACTGGTTGAACACAAAGCGGATATCAAAGGCGGATGCCAGTGCTGCATCGACCTTGGCCAGCTCGTTGGGGCCGAAACCGTGGCCCATCAGCGTGGTGTGGTTGATGCCGGGCGCGTTGCCGATGGTGCCGTGACCCACCGCATAGCCGACAATCTCTTCGATCTGGGCAGAGCCGTAACCGAGCTTCTCAAGCGCCGCCGGCACCGACTGGTTGATGATCTTGAAGTATCCGCCACCGGCCAGCTTTTTGAACTTCACCAGCGCAAAGTCAGGCTCGATCCCGGTGGTGTCGCAATCCATAACCAGACCGATGGTGCCAGTTGGCGCGATAACGGAGGTTTGCGCGTTGCGGTAGCCATGCTTTTCCCCCAGCGCCAGCGCCTCGTCCCACGTGGACATCGCCACATCGACCAGTCCCGGCTGCGGGCAGTTGTGGTGATCCAGCGCGAGCGGCTTGATCGCCAGCTTTTCATAGCCGGTTGTCTCGCCGTAGGCTGCATTGCGATGGTTCCGGATCACGCGCAGCATATGCGCGGCATTCTTGTGATAGCCGGGGAACGCGCCCAACTCACCCGCCATTTCGGCGGAAGTGGCATAAGCGACACCTGTCATGATCGCCGTCAAGGCACCACAGAGCGCACGGCCTTCGTCGCTGTCATACGAAAAGCCCATGTTCATCAGCAAGCCACCGATGTTGGCATAACCCAGACCCAGCGTGCGGAAGTCATAGGAGCGCTGCGCGATTTCCTTGGAGGGGAACTGCGCCATCATCACCGAAATTTCCAGCGTAACAGTCCACAGGCGCGAGGCGTGCATGTAGTCTTCCACCTGAAACTCGCCGTCCTTGAGGAAGGTCAGCAAGTTCATGGAGGCAAGGTTACAGGCGGTGTCGTCTAGGAACATATATTCCGAGCACGGGTTGGAGCCGCGGATCGCGCCGTCTTCGGGGCATGTGTGCCAGTCGTTGACGGTATCATGGTACTGGATGCCTGGATCGGCGCAGGCCCATGCGGCGTGGCCTACCTGATCCCACAGGTCGCGGGCACGGATGGTCTTGGACACCTTACCGGTTGTGCGGTCCAGCAGTTCCCAATCGCCGTCCGCCTCAACCGCCTTCAGGAAGGCATCGGTGACGCGGATCGAGTTGTTGGAGTTCTGGCCAGAGACGGAATTATACGCCTCGGAGTCCCAATCCGTGTCGTAGGTCGGGAATTCGATGCTGGTGTGGCCCTGCTTGGCATAGTCCAGCACACGCTTGACGTAGGTTTCCGGGATCGCGACCTTTTTGGCGGCGCGGATCGCGTCCTTCAGCTGCTCGTTCTTCGCAGGATCATAGGCATCCGCCTCCAGACCGTCCCAGCCCGCGATGGCCTTGAAGATCAGGTTGAGCTTCTGCTCGTGCATTTTGGAGCCTGCAACGATGCTAGCCACCTTCTGCTCTTCGAGCACCTTCCAGTTGATGAAATCCTCAATATCAGGGTGGTCCGCATCGACGATGACCATCTTGGCCGCGCGCCGCGTGGTGCCGCCTGACTTGATCGCACCCGCAGCACGGTCGCCGATCTTGAGGAAGCCCATCAGACCGGAGGACTTGCCGCCACCCGACAGCTTTTCCCCTGCGCCGCGCAGGGAGGAGAAGTTGGTGCCGGTGCCGGAGCCGTATTTGAACAGGCGCGCTTCGCGCACCCACAGATCCATGATGCCGCCATCACCCACCAGATCATCGGCAACGGACTGGATAAAGCAGGCATGTGGCTGGGGATGCTCGTAGGACGAGGTGGAGCGGGTCAGAGCGCCCGTTTTGTGATCCACATAGTAGTGCCCCTGCGCGGGGCCGTCGATGCCATAGGCCCAGTGCAGGCCGGTGTTGAACCACTGCGGGCTGTTGGGGGCCGCGCGCTGCGAGGCCAGCATATGACGCATCTCGTCGTAATAAGCGCGCGCATCTTCTTCGGTGGTGAAATAGCCGCCCTTCCAGCCCCAGTACGCCCATGCGCCAGCCAGACGGTCGAACACCTGCTTGGAGGACGTCTCGCCGCCCATCTCTGTGCCTTCAACAGGGACGGAGCGCCAAAGGAACTCTGGCACGCCCTTTTCCTTCACGCGCTTGGACTCAGACGGGACGCCTGCTTTGCGGAAATATTTCTGGGCGATGACATCAGACGCAACCTGGCTCCATGACTTTGGCACCTCAACATTGGCGAGGTGAAAAACAATGGAGCCGTCAGGATTGCGAATCTCGGAGACTGTTTTCACGAAATCCAGATCTGCGTAGGCGTCTTGTCCTTGAGTGGTAAATTTACGTTCAATTTTCATCGCGCTGCCCCAATTTATTTCCAGCGTTACCATTTTCAGACGTGCGTCAGCCCGCCCACCTTATTGCTGTGCTGCACTGCCAAGCGCCTGCCCGCCCACAAGGTCAAAACCCCGTGCGCACACCGCCGTAACCGCCATTTAAGACCGTTTGCCTGCTCTGCTCCGCGCGACGGGCCCGTGTTGTGTTAACCACTACATATTGTGGCACCGCCATCAGCCTGCACAATCTGGCGTATCCTTACCCCTGCGGTCAACGAATTTATTCGCGCCTTCCGCCCATTTAATTGGTTGACTGGCACCCTGCGGCCAAGCGCGCAGCACGCCATCTGATTCATGCGCCGGGCTGCGGTAAAAGGTTAATTTTTAAGATCACTAAAAAACACTTTAATTCACAGGACTAACAAGGAGGCGCGGTCTTGCAGGGGGCCTGAATACAAAAACTGTTAACGTCTTAACGCCGGAAAAAGGCTGCTGCCTTTTTTTGGTGCAAGCAGGCAAAATTCCGCGATCATACGATCAAGGTTACTTTTTGGACACAGAGCAGACTACCACAGCTTGGGGATAGCTCCGGCTTTGCTGCTGCATTGCCACAACATGTGGACAAGCTGACCGGCAACAGCCGCGCCAAAGCCTTGATCGGGTGTCAGCGATTCCAGCAGATAAACCCAAGATCAAAAACACTCGTGGCCCCTCCGCTATCCGCGAAAGAGCCACAAGAGTGTTCTTCTTTATCAAAGTGGTCGGGGCGAGATGATTCGAACATCCGACCCCCTGTACCCAAAACAGGTGCGCTACCAGGCTGCGCCACGCCCCGACTGCGGCCTACTTAGATCAGCCCGCCAGAATTGAAAAGCCGAAATTTGCACCTGCGCCATCTATTTTTCCGATCAGCAGGTCCACGGGTCAGAAACGCTGGCAAAAGCCGGATGGCGCAGCACGTCGCCTGTCTGGATTCCCAGCCGGTTTGCCAACCCGCCGTTGATTTCCAGCACACCCAGCAACAGATCCTCCCCGCCCGAGATCGGCGTCTCGTCCAGCGGCTGCGCACGGTGATGGATGTGCCGGATCACGCCGGATCCATCGAGGAACAGCATGTCCAACTCGATCAACGTGTTGCGCATCCAAAAGCTCATGCGTTGCGGGCGCTGGTATACAAACAGCATGCCCTTGCTCAGCGGCATGCTCTCCACGTGCATCAGGCCGCGCGCGCGCGTTTCCTCGTCGGCAGCGACATCGACGTTGAACGCAGCTATTCCGAACCCGCCCGTTATGGTCACACGGTCCGTCGGACATGCCACCACTGGCGTCAGGGCCATCGCAGGCCCCGCCCCTGCCACAGCCAGTGCAGCGCCTAGTCCTGCGATGAACCTTCGTCTGTCAGCCTTACTGCTTCCCATGCACACACCTCTGCGGCCATCCGGCCGCGTTTACCTTCAATTACGCGCATGGCTATCGCCTCACCCGGTGCCAGATCGGACAGCCCGGACTGCCGCAACACGTCGACATGCACAAATACATCATCGCTGCGCCCGAACACATTGGCAAATCCGAATCCCTTGCCCTTGTCGAACCACTTGATGCGGGCCGCCAGCAACGGCGTGTTTGCAAGCTCTTCGCGATTCAGATCGGCAATATCCGGCAGCTTGGGACTGACCCCGTCAGGAGGCGTTATCGACAGAACCGTCGCCGCCTGCACCCCGCGGTCGGTATGCTGGGCCATCAACTCAATCCGCGCGCCATCGGCAACCGAACTCTGCCCGAAATTGCGCAGCACGTTCACATGTAGCAAGATGTCCGTACCACCTGCATCAGACACAACAAAACCGAACCCCTTAACAGGATCAAACCATTTAACCGAGCCAGTTACCTTCACCGGCTCAGCGCTTTGCCCCTCCGTCTGTGTCATATCTTGCGCACCACTTTTATAATCATTTTACAGGAGCCAACCTTGCTCCGGTGCCAAAAAATGGCGGTACTGGTACGATTACGGGTTCAGTCGCGTGATTTCCCAAGGGCTGTCAACAGTTACGCGGCGCCACTGGAATCTGTTGTGCAAACGCGCATCGCCGTCAGCCCAGAATTCGAGCTCGAGCGGCACCAAGCGGAAGCCTCCCCAGTATGGCGGACGCGGCGGGTTATCCCCGTGACGGGCCTTTGCCTCTTCCAATGCGCGTTCCAACACTGCGCGGCTTTCAAGCGGCTTTGACTGATCCGACGCCCAGGCACCAAGGCGGCTTTTGAGCGCGCGTGAGGCATAATACTCATCCGCCTGCGGCCCGTCCTCACGGGTGATCAAACCTCGGGCGCGAATCTGGCGGCGCAGCGATTTCCAGTGGATCACGAAAGCAGCCTTGCCCGCCTGATCCAGCTCCTGTGCCTTGGCACTACCGTAGTTGGTGTAAAAGACAAACGCCGCATCCTCGATGTCCTTGAGCAATACGACCCGCGCATTGGGCATGCCGTCTGCGTCAACCGTGCTCAACGCCATCGCGTTCGGATCATTCAGTTCCTCAGCCGACGCTTCCGAGAGCCAAGCCCTTGTGATGGCAAAAGGATCATCACCCGCAAAGATACCGTCCCGATCGCTCATTTCCGTCACCTTTTTTCAAACCAGGCGCAACGTCCAGAGGGCTTCCTGCGCCACCAAATCCAGTTGCACAAAAAACCCTAACATCACGTCCGGCAAATCTAGATCTTAATTCTACCATCGCATGCGGCTGTGCAACCCGAAACACGATATAGCGCACGCTCACTTGATGGACAGCAGGCAATGGCGTAGACCGATCCAAACATAGTATAAAACGGAGAAAGCCCCAATGTCGAACAACCTTATGAAAGGCAAAAGGGGGCTGATCATGGGATTGGCCAACGACAAATCAATTGCGTGGGGCATTGCCAAACAGCTCGCCGATGCCGGGGCAGAGCTTGCGTTTTCATATCAGGGCGATGCGCTGAAAAAGCGGGTTGACCCACTGGCGGCTTCACTCGGCTCTGATATCGTGCTGCCCTGCGATGTGGGCGACGAGGCGTCTATAGATGCGTTGTTTGCGGGCCTGGCAGAGCGTTGGGACAGCCTCGATTTCGTCGTGCATGCCATCGGATTCTCCGATAAGAACGAACTGCGCGGCCGTTATGTGGACACTACGCGCGGCAACTTTGCGCTGTCCATGGACATCTCTGTCTACTCCTTCACCGCCGTCGTGCAGCGCGCCGAGAAGATGATGAAGAACGGCGGCTCCTGCCTCACCCTCACCTATTACGGCGCCGAGAAAGTCATGCCCCATTATAATGTCATGGGCGTGGCCAAAGCGGCGCTTGAAGCGTCGGTGAAGTATCTGGCCGAGGATCTGGGCAAGGACGGCATCCGCGTCAACGCAATCTCCGCTGGCCCGATCAAGACGCTGGCCGCCTCCGGGATTGGCGATTTCCGCTACATCATGAAGTGGAACGAATACAACTCGCCCCTGCGCCGCAATGTCACAATCGACGAAGTGGGGAAATCCGCGCTCTATCTTTTGTCGGATCTCGGTTCAGGAACCACCGGCGAAAACCTGCATGTAGACGCAGGCTATCACGTGGTCGGCATGAAAGCGGTCGATGCCCCCGATATTGAAGCCCCTGTGGCCAAAGGCCGCGCCGAGTGACAACCGCCGTGTTCATGACGGCCATCCTTCTGTGCCTTTTGGACACTCAGCGTCGGGTGATGCTGTTTTCGGCCCTCAAACCCGACAGCGTCTTACCGCGCCACAGGTACGGGGCGACCGCGCGCCGATTGCTGCGGGTGTCTTGGGCACGGCTGTCAGGAACGCGGCTTTCACACGCGCCTGCGCGAGTGAGAGCCGCCGCACCCGCCCTATACCGCTCCAGCCCAACCTCGAGCGCAGGTTCAGGGGCCTGCTGCTGGCCCCGCCGGACATGAAAATCATGAGCACCCTAAAGGACAGCCCGGCATGACCGCCCTCACCCTTGCACAGCTTGCCGCCTTCAACATCACCCTGCTTGCCGCAATGGCCTCGCCAGGGCCTGCCTTCCTGCTGGTGCTGCGCAACAGCATCGCCGAGGGGCGCGCGGCAGGCATGCTTACAGGGCTCGGCCTCGGCCTTGTCGCGACACTCTGGACGGCGGCGGCGCTCCTGGGCCTCGCGGCACTCTTCGATCTGGTCCCGTGGCTTTATGGCGCCATGAAGACAGGCGGTGCGATCTATCTTCTCTATCTCGCCTGGGGCATGTGGCGTGGTGCCGCGCGCGCCTTGGAGACATCCGCCGCACCCTCCCATAAACGCGCCTTCCGCTCCGGCGTGATCGTGAACATCACCAACCCCAAATCCGTCCTCTTCGCCGGAGCGGTGATCGTGGTGATTTTCCCTGCGGGCCTCTCCCCGACCGACAGCGCCCTCATTGTCGCAAACCATTTCATCGTCGAGGTCATGGTCTACAGCGCCATGGCCTTCGGCCTCTCAACCACGCGCGCCCGCAGCGCCTATCTGCGCATCAAACGCCACGCCGACCGGATCGCCGCAGGCGTGATGGCCGCCCTCGGCCTGCGCCTTCTCCTCGAAAGGTAATTCTCATGTCTTCTACCCGCCTCCCCCATGAAAAAGGCTTCCACATCAGCTGGGACCAGATCCACCGCGACAGTCGCGCACTGGCATGGCGTCTGGACGGCAAAGGCCCCGACGAGGGTGCATGGCGCGCTGTGGTCGCCATCACCCGCGGTGGCATGGCCCCAGCGATGATCGTCGCGCGCGAGCTCGATATCCGCACGGTAGATACAATCTCGGTGGTCTCCTACCACTCGGGCGGCGGCAAAGCGGACCAGCGTCGCGAGGCCCGCGTGCTTAAATCGCCCGATCTCGAGATGATGGGCGATGGCACTGGCATCCTGATCGTGGACGATCTGGTGGACAGCGGCAAAACCCTCGAACTGGTGCGCAGCCTTTATCCAAAGGCACATTTTGCCACCGTCTACGCCAAACCCGCAGGCGAGCCGATGGTCGACACCTTCATCACCGGAGTGAGCCAGGACACATGGATCTTCTTCCCCTGGGACATGGCGCTGCAATACGTCGAACCCTACCGCGGCAAGGACTGACCCCGCCTTCATTTTGCAAATAAACTCAATCCTGCCCTCCCATCTGACCGGACACCTGCCATGACACACTCCCGCACCGCCACAACCTTCCCGCCTCCGGTCATGGAGGCCCGCCGTTGGCTGGAGGGCGTGGATTTCCCCAATGACCGCCCGCTGATCAACGTGAGCCAGGCCGCACCGGTGGAACCGCCACACCCCGACATGCGCGCGGCAATGGCAGAGGCGGTCCTGTCCGACGATTCGATGCACCTCTATGGTCCCGTTCTGGGCATGCCTGCCCTGCGCAGCGAACTGGCTGCGCGCACCGCGCGGATCTACGGCGGCACGGTAGACGCGGCACAGGTCGCCATCACATCCGGTTGCAATCAGGCGTTCGCCGCTGCGATCTCGGCGCTCTGTGGTGAAGGAGATGAGGTCATCGTACCGGTGCCTTGGTACTTCAACCACAAGATGTGGCTCGATATGGCTGGCGCCAAAGCAGTGCCCTTGAAGTGTGAGGGCGACATGATGCCGGACCCGTGGGATGCGGCCAAGCTGATCACACCGCGCACCCGCGCGATCGTGCTGGTCACCCCCAACAACCCCACCGGCGTCGAATATCCCGATGATCTGGTCACCGCCTTCTACGACATCGCCAAATCTCGTGGCATCGCCCTGATCGTGGATGAAACGTACCGCGACTTCCACGCCTGCACCGGCGTGCCTCATAGCCTGTTCACACGGCCTGACTGGGACCAGACACTGATCCACCTCTATTCCTTCTCCAAGGCCTACCGCCTCACCGGTCACCGCGTGGGCGCCATCGCCACCTCGCCCGACCGGCTGGCGGAAATTGAAAAATTCCTCGACACCGTCACCATATGCCCCACGCAGGTCGGCCAATTTGCCGCCCTGTGGGGAATGCAAAACCTCGACCAGTGGCTGGCATCCGAACGGGACGAAATCCTGCACCGCCGCGCTGCGATCACTGACCACATGCCGCAGCTTGCGGCCAAAGGCTGGACACTGCTGGGTCTGGGCGGCTACTTCGCCTATCTGCGCCATCCGTTCGCCGACAGCAGCGCCGATCTGGCCCCGCTGCTGGTGCGCGAAGCGGGTGTGCTCTGCCTGCCCGGCACGATGTTCTATCCCGAGGGGAATACCGCCGCCACCTCCGAGCTGCGCATCGCCTTCGCGAATCTAGACGCAGCAGGCATCGCCACACTTTTTGCCCGCCTCGAGGCCCTTGACCTTCCACGCAGGTAGCAGCCTCTTGCCCCTTGCGGACCAAGCCCTTAGACAGGCTCAAACACCGTTGAGAGGGCAGCTGTCATGGCCAAGAAATCAAGCGTCGGCAAAACCGCAATGTGGGGCCTCATGGGGCTTTTGTTTCTGGGGCTGGGCGGCTTTGGCGCGGTCAACCTCAGCGGCAACATCCGAACCATCGGGTCGGTGGGCGACAAGCCGATTTCCGTAGACACCTACGCCCGCCAGATGCAACAGGAGCTGCGGGCGATCAGCCAGCAAACCGGCAGTGCCATGAGCTTTGCACAGGCCCAGCAGCTGGGTCTTGATACGGCCGTGCTGCAACGCCTGATGCGCGAGCGCGCACTGGACCATGAGGCCACACAGATGGGCCTCTCCATCGGAGACGAGGTCCTGCGCGACCGCATCCTCGAAATCCCGTCCTTTCAGGGCGTTGACGGAAATTTCGACCGCGACGGCTATGCGCAGGCGCTGCGTTCCGCCGGTCTGAACGAAGCGGAATTCGAAACCAGCCTGCGCGAGGAAACTGCACGTCAACTGCTCCAAGGCGCGATCCTCAGCGGCGTGGAAATGCCCGCCGCCTATGCTGAAACGCTGGTGGCCTACGTTGGGGAGACGCGGAATTTCACATGGGCGCTGCTGGACGAGAGCGCGCTCGACGCGCCTGTTGTTGAGCCGGACGAGGCCACCTTGCGCGCCTATTTCGACGCGAACGCCGACAGCTTTGTGCTGCCCGCCACCAAGAAGATCACCTATGCGTGGCTGAACCCCACCGACATCCTCGATCAGGTCGAGATCCCCGAGGCCGACCTGCGCGCCGAATACGATGCCCGCAGCGATCAGTATAACCAGCCCGAGCGCCGTCTGGTCGAGCGTCTGGTTTTTGCCAATCAGGAAGCCGCCGATCAGGCCGCGGCAGCGCTCGAAGTGGGTGGCACCACATTCGAGGCGCTGGTGCAGGAGCGCGGTCTGGCCCTGGCCGACGTGGATCTGGGCGATGTCGACCAGCAGGCGCTGGGTGCTGCTGGCGAGACCGTCTTCGACGCCGAAGTGGGCACAGTTGCCGGACCTGCCGACAGCAATCTGGGCCCTGCCCTGTTCCGCGTGAACGGCGTGCTGCCCGCGCAAACGGTGACCTTCGAAGACGCCCTGCCCGAGCTGCGCGATGCCATCGCCGCCGACCGCGCCGTGCGCATCGTCGAGGCGCAGGCAGAGGATTTTGACGACCGCCTTGCAGGTGGTGCGACGCTGGAACAGCTGGCCGAAGAGACCGACATGGTGCTGGGCCAGATCGACTGGACCGTGGACAGCAGTGCAGGTCTTGCCGCCTACGAAGCTTTCCGCGAGGCAGCAGCGACCGTGTCCGAGAGAGATTTCCCCAAGGTTGACCAGCTGGGCGATGGTGGCCTTTTCGCCCTGCGTCTGGACGAGGCACTATCCGAGCGGCCCGCCGCATTCGAGGATGTGACCGAGGAGGTTGCCGAACGCTGGCGCGCAGAGCAGATCGTGACCGCCCTGCGCGTGCAGGCGGATGCGGCCAAAGCCGCCATCGAAGGTGGCAGCACGATGGCCGATCTGGGTCTGTCCCCGCGTGAGGAGCTGGACCAGACGCGCAACGCCTTACTGCCCGCCGCGCCCGAAGGTTTCACAGAAGAGGTTTTCGAAATGGAAACCGGCGAGATCCGCACGATGGAAGGCAGCGACACCATTGTGATCGTCCGGCTGGATGCCATCACCCCCGCCGATGAAAACAACGCCGAATCGGCAGCGCTCGTCGCCGGTCTGCGCGGCCAGCAGAACGAAGCACTGGCGCGCGGCCTGTTCGACATCTTCGCGCAGGATGCCTTGCAGCGCGCAGGACAGACGATTGATCCCCGCGCGGTTAGCGCCGTCAACGTGAGCTTTCAGTAACATGGCCCTGACACCCGATTTCGACAGCTTCGCCGCCCGCCATGCCGGGGGGCATCATCAGGTTGTCTACACCCGCCTTGCCGCTGACCTCGATACCCCTGTGTCGCTTATGCTCAAGCTCGGGGGTGCGGCAGAGAATTCGTTTATGCTCGAATCTGTCACCGGTGGCGAGGTGCGCGGGCGCTACAGCATTATCGGGATGAAACCCGATCTGATCTGGCGCTGTCGCGGCACCACATCCGAGGTCAACCGCGCCGCGCGCTATGATCCCGACGCCTATGCCCCCGTTGAGGGGGACCCACTGGATGCACTGCGCGGCCTGATCGCGGAGAGCAAAATTGACCTGCCCTCAGACCTGCCGCAGGCCGCTGCCGGTCTCTTCGGCTATCTGGGCTATGACATGATCCGGCTGGTGGAACGCCTGCCAAACGTGAACCCCGATCCGCTGGGCCTGCCCGATGCGGTCATGCTGCGCCCTTCGGTGGTGGCGGTGCTGGACGGGGTGAAGGGCGAGGTTACCGTCGTCTCCCCCGCCTGGGTGACCGAAGGCCAGAGCGCGCGCGCGGCCTACGCCCAAGCGGCCGAGCGGGTGATGGACGCGGTGCGCGATCTGGAGCGTGCGCCCGCAGGCACTTCGCGCAATCTGGGCGATGCGGCCGCAGCACCCGATCCGGTCAGCAACTTTACCAAGGATGCCTACAAAGAGGCCGTGCTGAAGGCCAAGGAATACATCAAGGCGGGCGATATCTTTCAGGTGGTGCCCAGCCAGCGATGGGCGCAGGCCTTCCCGCAACCGCCTTTCTCGCTCTACCGCTCGCTGCGGCGCACCAACCCGTCGCCGTTCATGTTCTATTTCAACTTCGGCGGCTTCCATGTGGTGGGCGCGAGCCCCGAAATTCTCGTGCGCGTCTTTGGCCAGCAGATCACCATAAGGCCCATCGCAGGCACCCGCCCCCGCGGCGCCACCCCCGAGGAAGACCGCGCGCTGGAGGCCGATCTGATGGCAGACCAGAAGGAGCTGGCCGAGCATCTGATGCTGTTCGATCTGGGCCGCAACGATGTCGGCCGCGTGGCGAAAATAGGCACTGTGCGCCCGACCGAGGAGTTCATCGTCGAGCGGTATTCTCACGTCATGCACATCGTCTCCAACGTGGTAGGAGAGCTGCGTGAGGAGTGCGATGCGCTTGATGCGTTCTTTGCCGGCATGCCCGCAGGCACTGTGTCAGGCGCGCCCAAAGTCCGCGCAATGGAGATCATCGACGAGTTGGAACCGGAAAAGCGCGGCATCTATGGCGGTGGTGTGGGCTATTTCAGCGCGGGCGGCGACATGGATATGTGCATCGCCCTGCGCACTGCCGTGATCAAGGACGAGACGCTCTATATTCAGGCTGGTGGCGGCGTCGTCTATGACAGCGACCCGGAAGCGGAATATATGGAAACCGTGCATAAATCCGGCGCCATCCGCCGCGCGGCGGAAGACGCGGCGCGGTTTGATGGAGGCGGGAACAGCTAGAACACATCCCGACTGGCACCTGTTATCAATGTGAATGCAAAAACACTGCAGGCGATATAACTGACAAGTAGCCGACCATCTTTAGCCTAAGAGAGATGCCAATCGGGTTCCGCTGCAACCAGTTCAACAGTATTTCCATCCGGGTCGCGTGTAAAAAGGCCCCGCCAACCGGCCCATGGGAATCTCTGAAATTTGGCGTCAAATCCCTGCTGTGTCAGCCAATCCGCAGCGGCCTCCTGCTCTTCCCACGGCAGACTGAGCGCGAGGTGGTGCAGTGATGACCGCAAGCCCGCCTGCACCGGGATTTCCATGTCTCCGCTGGACAGAGACACACTCGCCGTCTCGCTATCGAACAGTGCCAGGACTGCGACGTGTCCGCCAAAGCTTTCTCCAAGACGATAAAAGACGAGCCCGTCCCCATACCCGCCTCGTTCGCTGCCTTCGACTGCTGAAAGGCCAAGGACACGGCTGTAGAAGTCCTGCATTCCGGCAAAATCGCGACAGCGGATCGCGATTTCTCCGAGAGCGCGAAGCTGAAATGGCCGTTCTGTCATTATAAGCACCAAAAAGGTTTTTAGTTTCCGGGAGATACGCAATGGTTCAATCGTGATAAGTCACTTTAGACATCAAATGATGTTTAGTGGACAACCCTGTGATCATGACAAGCAAAATGCCACGTTGCCGCTCAAATTCGCTACCTCTAAAAATGACCGATTGTTAAAGAACTGCAAACGCCGAGATTGGCTTGCGTCGGCGATTTACATCTAGCCGCAAAAGCGAATCCCCTCCCTACTCTTGCGCCAGCAGTACCGCCGACACCGGCGCCAGCGCCACGCTGCCCGCCCTGTCTGCCAGTCCCCAGACAAGCAGCGCTTCGATGGTCTCGGGGCGCAAGCGGCCCAGCATGATGACGCCGCCCTCCTGCCCCGCCTTGAACGCCGCCTGATCCAGAAAGCGGCGGATGACACGCGGGGTCTGGCCTTCACTGTCAAAATCGCGGAACACGGGTGCGGCGGGCACGCCTTCCTTTACCGCCAGTTTCGGCATCGAATTCAGGCCCTTGCTCTGCGTGACCAGCCCGTGACCGCTGGCTTGCAGGATGCGGGTGACTTGATCCGCCACTTCGCGAGAGCCTTGCAGCCCCTCGCTGGTGCCCTCCAGAACACCGATTATTTCCGGCAGCCCGCTCAGCACGACACTCAGGCTTACTTCGGCATCGGTCGGCTGTGCGCCTTGTGGCAAATCAACCATGGCCAGCACGTCAAAGCCTTCCTCACGGTATCGCGCAACACGCTCGGCGGCGTCGGGCAGACCGGCATCAACTGCAAAGCTCACCGGATAGGGAAAGCTGGACAGCGCAGGCAGGCCGATTTCGCTCGCATTCAGATCCGCACCCGTGTCGATCAAGACGATACTCATCAACGGCAGCGCTTCGCTGTTCTCGAACGGTTGGGCAAAACGACGGATGGGCCTGTCGTCAACGCCCGGAGCGGAACCGTTCTGCACCAGTGTGTCCGGGCCGGCCGGATCGGTGCGCGCAATCAGCGAGTTGGCAGGTCTGCCGATTTGCGGACGCACGACGGTTCCGGGGGGCGCGGAACCAACCGTTGCAGAGCGTGTTTCGGGAACAGGCAACACACGGGGCGTGGATTGTGCCTCTTCCGCAGGCGCCTCCGGCTCGGCTTGTGTTGCAGGCACATCAGTGGCAGGCACATCAACAGGGGCAGGCGTTTCCTGCTGTGCAGCAGCCGACACTTCGGCATCGGTGCTATCATCGGGGATCATGGGGGCCAGCGCCTGAGGATTGGGCAGGACAGGTGCATCCTCCGCAGCACGGGCGCTTTCGCCAGACGGCAGCGGATCCGGCTCGGTCAGCGTGGCAGCACTGCCCGTTTGTGGCTGCTCCACTGGGGCGGGCACCTCTGGCACATTGTCACCCGGCGCAATGCTTGCGATGGGAGTGGGTCTGGGCGCCGGAGTGACGGTCTCGGGTGCTGGCGGGGTAACGGGCGTGTCGACCACCGGTACCGATGCAACAGTCTCGCCCAACTCACTCTCGATCTGCGGTGCGCGGGCGGCTGCGGCAGGCTCGCTCGGCTGTTCTTCATTTACCGGTGCGCGCAGGCTTGCTTGTGGCTGGGTGACAGCACTGTCGCTTTCGCCTGTAACGGTAACGGATACATCAGGAGCCAAAGGCGCCGGCACGGCTACAGTTTCTGCAAATCCCGTTTCCGGGGCGGGCTGCGGCTCCATCGGGACAACGAGCGATACAATGCCTGCAACGCTCAGGCTGAACACCGCACCCAGTCCAATTCCACTTAAAACGCCATGTGCCATAACTGCTGCACCCCTGCCTTGTTGTCTTGTCCTGCCTGCATTCCGGAACCTATGCTCCGGTTAATGCGCAATGCGGCGGCCCTGCCCCTTGACGATCACGCCCAAGACTGACCATCTACCGGCACAATCTATACACCCCCAACCCGCGCCTTCTCTAGTCCTAATGCGAAGTTTTCCCAAGATGCTCCTGTTGATCGATAACTATGACAGCTTCACCTACAATCTGGTGCACTATCTGGGTGCGCTTGGCGCACAGATGGAGATCCGCCGCAACGACACGCTGAGCGTGGCCGATGCGATGGCGATGCGCCCCTCGGGCATCGTGCTGTCGCCCGGTCCCTGTGATCCCGCACAGGCGGGCATCTGTCTGGCGCTGACCCACGCGGCGGCTGAAGCCGGCGTGCCGCTGCTGGGTGTCTGTCTAGGCCACCAGACCATCGGCGAGGCATTCGGCGGCAAGGTTGTGCGCGCGCATGAGATCGTGCACGGCAAGATGGGCCAGATGCATCACAAAGGCAAAGGCCTTTTTGCCGGTCTACCTGCCCCCTTCGCTGCCACGCGCTACCACTCCTTGATCGTGGACCGCGCGAGCCTGCCCGACTGCCTCGAGGTCACAGCCGAGCTGGCAGACGGCACCATCATGGGCCTGCAACATCGCTCGCTGCCGATCCACGGCGTACAATTCCACCCTGAATCCATTCGTTCCGAGCATGGCCACGCATTGCTGGAAAACTTCCTAAAGGAGGTCAAAGAACCCGCATGAGCGACGCCCTAAAACCCCTGATCGACGCCGCCGCCAACGGCCCGCTGACCCGCGAGCAGGCCGAACAGGCCTTTCGCATCCTGTTTGCGGGTGAAGCCACGCCCAGCCAGATCGGCGGGTTGCTGATGGCGCTGCGCACGCGGGGCGAGACAGTGGATGAATACACCGCCGCAGCCACCGTGATGCGCGCCAGATGCAACGCTGTGCGCGCGCCGGAAGGGGCAATGGACATCGTCGGCACCGGTGGCGACGGCAAGGGCACCCTCAACATCTCGACCGCAACCGCCTTCGTGGTCGCAGGGGCCGGCGTTGTCGTGGCCAAACACGGCAACCGCAACCTCAGCTCCAAATCAGGTGCGGCGGATGCGTTGGGGCAGATGGGCCTCAAAACCATGGTTGGTGCCAAGGTGGTCGAAAAGGCGCTGGCCGAGGCCGGTATCGGCTTCATGATGGCGCCGATGCACCATCCCGCCATCGCCCACGTCATGCCGACGCGATCCGAGCTGGGCACTCGGACCATTTTCAACATCCTCGGCCCCCTCACCAACCCCGCTGGTGTCAAACGCCAACTCACCGGCACCTATTCACGCGCGCTGACGCGCCCCATGGCCGAAACGCTCAAATTGCTGGGGTCCGAGGCGGCGTGGCTGGTTCACGGCAGCGACGGCACGGACGAATTGACGATTACGGGGATCAGCTGGGTCAGCGCGCTGCGCACAGACGGCGCGATTGACGAAGTCGAGATCCACCCCGAGGATGCGGGCCTGCCCGTTCACCCCTTCGAAGCGATCGTCGGCGGCACACCAGAGGAAAACGCCGTGGCGTTCAACGCGTTGCTTGATGGGACAGAGTCGGCCTACCGGGACGCGGTGCTGCTCAATTCCGCCGCGGCGCTGGTGATCGCCGATGCGGCACCTGACCTGAAAACTGGGGTCGAAATGGCACGCGCCAGCATCGATTCGGGCGCCGCACGCGACAAGATCACCGCCGTGGTGCGCATCACGAACGCAGGCTGATGTTCGATCTCTCGCGGCTCGGAGCATGGCGCGCGCTGCCTTTTTTTGACGACACCTTGCCAAAGATCGAGGCCGCACTGGCAACAGAAACCCGTCCCGTGCTGCCGCCTGCGCCGCTGGTGTTCAACGCATTAGAACGGGTGCAACCGGACGATGTGCGCGTGGTCATCCTCGGTCAGGACCCCTACCATACGCCTGGCAAAGCCCACGGGCTGGCTTTTTCCATCACATCGGATTTCGGGGGTCGCCTTGACAGTCTAGGTAATATTTTCAAAGAGTTGCAGAGCGATGTTTCAGTAAATCGCAGCCGCACCCAGTTGGATGATTGGGCTGATCAGGGAGTGCTGCTGCTCAACACCATCCTGACAGTACCACAAGGCATGCCCAAGGGACACGCACGCCTGGGCTGGCAGGTGCTTACCGCACAGGTTCTGGAGCGTTTGGCAAATGCACCGCGCGCCTACCTGCTCTGGGGAGGTCCCGCGCAGAAAGCAGCACAACACGTCGATGCTGTTTTGAATTTGAAAATTGAAACCGCCCATCCCTCGCCACTTTCCGCACACCGTGGTTTCTTTGGTTCGCGTCCCTTCACGCGCACCAATGTCTGGTTGCGCAACGCTGGTGAGCGGTCCATAAACTGGGGTAATCCGGAGGCTCCATGACCCAAACAATCCTAGACAAAATCAAAGCTTACAAGCTCGAGGAAATCGCCGCTGACAAAGCCGCCGTTCCGCTGGAGGAGATGGAGACGCGTGCCAGTGCAGCGCCACCCGTGCGCCGCTTTGCGGAAGCGCTGTTTGACGCCTCGATTGAAAACTATGGCCTGATTGCTGAGATCAAGAAAGCAAGCCCGTCCAAAGGTTTGATCCGTACGGATTTTGATCCCGCGGCGCTGGCTGAAGCCTATGCAGAGGGCGGTGCCACCTGCCTGTCTGTGCTGACCGACACCCCTAGCTTTCAAGGCGCAAAGCAATTTCTGGTCGACGCCCGTGCGGCGTGTGATCTGCCGGTGCTGCGCAAGGATTTCATGTATGACACCTATCAAGTCGCCGAAGCGCGTAGTCTTGGCGCTGATTGCATCCTGATCATCATGGCCTCCGTTTCCGACGCACAGGCGCAGGAGCTGGAGGATGCCGCGACACATTACGGCATGGACGCATTGATCGAGACGCACAACGCCGAAGAGCTAGAGCGTGCCTTGCTGTTGAAATCCCGCATGATTGGCATTAATAACCGTAATCTCAATACCTTCGAGACATCTCTTGATGTCACACGCACCCTGTCCAAGCATATCCCAGGTGAGCGGATGATCGTCTGCGAGAGCGGCCTGAACAGCCCGGAGGATCTGGCCGATATGGCACGCTACGGTGCGCGCAGTTTCCTCATCGGCGAAAGCCTGATGCGGCAAGACGACGTCGCGGGTGCTACGCGGAAGCTGCTGGCGAATCCACTGCGGCCGGGTGGCATGTAATGGCGCTCACGCATTTCGACGGGGACGGACACGCCCATATGGTGGATGTGTCGGACAAGGCAGTAACAGCGCGCATCGCCACAGCCGAAAACCACATCAAGATGAAGCGTGAAACCTTTGATATCATTACCGAAGGTCGCGCGAAAAAGGGTGATGTGCTTGGCGTTGCGCGACTTGCAGGTATCATGGCGGCAAAGAAGACATCCGATCTGATCCCCCTGTGTCACCCTCTGCCCATCACTTCGGTCTCGGTCGATCTGATGCCTGATCCGGACCTGCCCGGGATTCGCATCACTGCAACAGTGAAAACCACAGGCCAGACTGGCGTGGAGATGGAAGCATTGACCGCGGCTTCGATCACTGCCCTGACCGTTTACGACATGAGCAAGGCCGTAGATAAGACAATGGAAATCAGCGGCTTGCGCGTAACTCTTAAAGACGGCGGGAAATCGGGCCGCCACACTGTATCATGATCACGGTCGCGCAGGCGCTGGCGCATCTTTTCGATCTTGCAACCACAATGCCGGTCGAATTCGTGCCACTCCACGCGTCCAACGGCCGCGTTCTGGCACGCGATGTCACGGCGCAACGCACGCAGCCGCCTTTCGCGGCCTCCTCGATGGACGGCTATGCGCTACGCCGCGCGGAAGTAGAGCCTGACGCGATGTTCAAGGTGGTTGGAGAAGCCGCTGCCGGCCACCGCTTTGAAGGCACCGTGAAGGCTGGTCAAGCCGTACGGATATTTACCGGCGCACCCGTACCGGAGGGCGCGGATTTTGTTGTTATTCAAGAGGATGTAACACGACGCGGTAATCTGATCACGCTGGGCCACGCGATCGACGGCAAGGATAATATCCGTCCCGCCGGCGGTGATTTTGTGGAAGGCCAACCGCTTGCAGCTCCCCGCCGCCTGCGCCCTGCCGACATCGCACTGCTGGCCGCAATGAACATCGCAGAGGTACCTGTATACCGCAAACCGATTGTGGCGATCCTGGCGACGGGGGATGAGCTGGTCGAACCCGGACAAAAGCCCGGTCCAGACCAGATTATCGCCTCCAATTCCTACGGTTTGGCCGCGCTGCTGGAGGATCTGGGCGCGGCTCCACACCTCTTGCCAATTGCGCGCGACACTGCCGCCTCATTGCGCCACAGCTTTGAGCTGGCGCGCGGTGCGGACCTGATCATCACAATAGGCGGTGCGTCGGTCGGGGACCATGATCTGGTTGCCTCTGTTGCCGCCGAGATGGGGATGGAGCAGTCCTTTTACAAAGTCGCCATGCGCCCGGGAAAGCCTTTGATGGCTGGACAGTTGGAAGGTGCTGCGATGATCGGCCTGCCCGGCAATCCGGTATCGGCCATGGTGTGCGGTACGGTTTTCGTGGCACCTGTCATCCGCGCAATGCTGGGCATGGGGAAACATGCAGCGCCTGAGACACTGTTGCCGCTGGCGGTAGACATGCCCACCAACGGGCCGCGTGAACACTACATGCGCGCGCGCATCACCGGCGGGGCCGTGACACCCGACCAGCAACAAGACAGCGCCCTGCTGGGCGTACTGGCCCGAGCCGATGCTCTGCTGGTCCGTCCCCCGAATGACCCCGCGCAATCCGCAGGTGCCATGGTCCGCGTGATTAACCTTTGAGTTATTGACACAAAACAGGAACGTCCCTAGAACAAAGAGAGATACTCTCAAATGGGGATTGCGCAGTGCTGACCAAGAAACAACTCGACCTTCTGGCCTTCATTCACAAACGCGTGCAGCGCGACGGCGTCCCGCCCAGCTTTGATGAAATGAAGGAAGCGCTTGATTTGCGGTCGAAATCGGGCATCCATCGCCTGATCACTGCGCTGGAGGAACGGGGTTTTATCCGTCGCCTTGCCCATCGGGCGCGCGCCATTGAGGTGGTGAAATTGCCCGATAGCATGTCAGGCTCCGGCTTCACTCCGCGCGTCATAGACGGCGACCGCCCCGATGCGTCACAGCCAGCCAACGCGATGCCGGTCACCACAATCGAGGCGACTGAGTTGCCTGTTATGGGCAAGATCGCCGCCGGTGTTCCGATCGAGGCGATCAACCAGCGCTCTCACGGGGTGACGGTACCCAACGCGATGCTGTCGGGGCGTGGCGCACATTACGCGCTTGAGGTCAAAGGCGACTCGATGATCGAGGCAGGGATAAACGACGGCGACGTCGTGGTAATCCTTGAAACCTCGGTGGCAGATGACGGTGACATCGTTGTGGCTCTGGTGGAGGACCATGAGGCGACACTGAAGCGCTTCAAGCGTCGCGGCAGTGCCATCGCGCTGGAAGCGGCGAACCCCGCCTACGAGACGCGTGTGTTTCCAGCCGATCAGGTCAAGGTGCAGGGCCGTCTGGTCGGGTTGATCCGGTCCTACTGACGCTATTCAATCTGCGTTCCGGCTGTCATGGCTGACAGATCCGGGGCGCGGTCCGCGCTCCGGCCACTGTGTCCAGAGCCTGTCTCCAGCGCGGGAACGGGTCGTCAGCTGCTTTAGCGTGCCGTCAGATCCATAGCTGTACGCAACGGCGCCAGTGTTGCGCAGGGTCTCTGGATCATGGACCACACACGGCAGATTCCGATGCGGCAGAACTACAGAGCTGATGACAAGCTGGCCTTGGACACAGCCTGTAAAACCCTCGACCGCGCGTTTGCCTGACAGATGGATCACCGGACTGTCTGCCCGCCACCGCGCCGCCGCGGCCTCCTGACCTGTACCATCACCATCATTCTCCAGCCAGTTGTCCGCCACAAACCCCGCGCCCTTCGCCTTGCTGAGCGCGCGCCCCTGATCTGTCATCACCCCGACCAATGTTCCCGTATCCGCGATCAGCACGTCGGGGCGCTCGGTCTGCGACCAGACCACAAAGGATGCCGCCATCGCCACAGCGCCGCTCCACCGCAACCGCCCGCGCCACAGCAGCAGCATCAAGAATCCCAGTGTCAGCAACGGCACAACGCCACCCGCAGGCCCGACCACATAGGTCCGCGCCTGCGGC
>TARA_R110002020_G_scaffold247905_4_pt1 | contig 24292 bp, 23 predicted proteins | sample TARA_R110002020 | Tara Oceans TARA_R110002020 (sample SAMEA4396489) | marine metagenome | biome: Westerlies Biome; feature: [MES] marine water layer (ENVO:01000295) within the mesopelagic zone...; material: water (ENVO:00002006), including particulate matter (ENVO:01000060) such...
CAGTTTTACGTCCCCAAGTCAGTCAGCGGGGAGGTCTTCTCTCATCTAGACCGCTTATTTGAGCGAGCTTACGAGATATCGGGAATATCGCAGCTTGCTGCTCAGTCGAAGAAGCCAGCGGGGCTTGAGTCTGGGGTGGCACTTCGAGAGTTCCAGGATATCGAGTCGGAGCGATTCGTAATTGTGGCCCAGAAGTACGAGCAGCTATTTATGGACTCAGCCAAGCAGATGATTCAGCTGGCAAGAGATGCTGTGGACCGGGGATTTGAGTATTCCGTCGTCTCTCACGGAGATAAGTCGATAGAGCAAATTGACTGGAAGAAGATAAACCTCTCGGAGGACATGTATGTGATGAAGGTCTTCCCAACATCTCTCCTCCCGACTACTCCTGCTGCTAGGCTCCAGTCTGTTATTGACCTAAGCCAATCTGGCCTCCTGCAGGACCCATCCACCCTGGTCAAATTACTCGAATTCCCAGATATCGAAGCAGTTACGAAGTTAATGACGGCTGACTCAGACATCATCGACCTAATTGTCGAGAGGATAACAATGGAGGGGGTATATACTCCTCCCGAGCCCTACATGAACCTCCGGCTTTGCATAACGAGGGTTCAGCAGGCCTACATTCGGGCCAAGATTAACTCGGTCCCCGAGAAGAAGCTGGGGCTCCTTCGTACTTTCATCCAGGATTGCGAGAAGCTACTGGCGAACATGGCGATGGCGGCTCAGCCTACTGGGATGCCAACTCCTCCTCCGGGGATGGGAGTTCCCGGTGAGATAGGAGAACCTCTCGGCCCCGAAGGGGGGATACCAATGGCAGGTGGACCACCTGGCGCAATACCAATGCCTCCGGGGGGTGGCATGCCAGGGGGAGGTCCACCCGCCTCCGCTCCTCCGCCTGAATTGATGAATATGTTAACACAGGGACCCCAGTAGGACCCAAACAAAGGAGAAGGATAGATGGAAATGACCGCATCAACATTAGCAATGCAAGAGTCGAACGGAACTGAGCCCCCTTCTGTGGGTCCAATTTCGGCCTACACCACGCCAGAGCAGCTGGCAAACACAATTAAAGAATTCGAGGCAATGACAAATGAGCAAGGACCCCCAGCCACCACCCCTGGCCCTAAACCCGGAGTTCAAGCCTCCGAAGAGAAGCCGGAGACGGAGCGAGAGCCGCCCTCCTCCACAGCCGACAGTAATAGTGAAGAAAGCACCAAAGGGAGCGAAAATACCTCCTCCTCTGAAACTACACGGTTTAACAGTATGGCGAAGAGAGAAAGGAGCCTAAGGCAGAGGGAAGCTGCATTGACGGCAAGGCTAGCTAGAATGAAGGATGGAGAGATCCCTCAAGAAACTAAACCAGCTCCCGAGGCTAAGCCACCTGCCGGAGATATGGACAGGCTGAAGGAGATGGCTAAGGAAAATCCCCTTGAGCTTCTTCAAGAATTCGGCCTTACCTACACGGATATTGCCAATAAGTTAATTGATGAGCCTGATGCAGCTAAATACTCCAAGCCAAGGGAAAAAAAGAAAGAGACGGTTTCCGAAGTTGAGGAACGCATCAGGGCGCTTGAGAATAGGCTTCAGGAGCAATCTAGGAATGCTGACCAGGTGGCCTACGAAACCGCAATGGGGAACTTGCTTGACGAGATTGAGAATTTCGTTTCTAATGGAGACGGGAAGTATGCCCTCATTGAGGCAAAAGGTGATTACCCGATGGTAGCTGAAGTAATGCAGCGCCATTATCATCAGAACAATGAGACTCTTTCCTACGAGGCTGCCGCGCAGAGAGTTGAGGATTACCTCTCCGATCAGCTAAAGCAGTTTGTTGGCAACAAGAAAGTAGCCGAGTTACTGAATCTTACAGCGGAAACAACGCCTGTCCAGCAAGAAGTGGCAGTAGAAGCTACCGGGCAAAAGAAAACACTGACGAGAGACCAAGCTACGTCGCCGCAGAAGTCCTCAGCCGAAGAGCGGCCTGAGAATCTGTCACGAGACGCATCATTGGCTTGGCTCGCCAAAAACATGGATTTATACGCATAGTAGGAGACAGTAATGCCGACAACACTTAATTTTAATACCGTAAATGAGGCGATGAAAATTCACTATCGCTCTCTTCGCGTAAAAGAGATGGTTTACAAGAACAATCCACTTCTCGCGATGATGCCCAAGTACGAGTCCTTCGGTGGACTCAGTATGCCAATCCCGATTATCTACGGAAACCCTCAGAGGACCGGTGCTATTTTTGCAGATGCTCAGAATATCCCCTCAACATCCAGCCTCTCTCAGTTTTCCATTACAAGAGTGAAGGATTACTCTTTTGCAACGGTTGACGCAGAGACGATCAAGGCTTCTCGCGGGGACGCCAATGCATTTCTCCGGTATCTTACTATGGAGATCGACGGAGCTATCCACACAATCAAGCGACGACTTGCTTTTGATATTTACGGAGATGGAACTTCATCGCTAGGGAGCATTTCTGCTTCCGCCACGATACCAGCGTCGGGGGTACTCCCTGATAGGACGATGGTTACTCTCACTGCTGCCTCTGACGTAACTAAGTACGAAGTGGGAATGATCCTTCAGTTTTTCGATGTAACGGGAGCAACTGCTAGGGTTACTGCTGGACCACCTACTCCGCTTACCGAGACTGGTGCCTTCCAGGTTACCGCTGTAGATCGGGATGGAGGTACGGTTACGGTCGATAGATTAATTACGAGTATAGCGTCCACTGATGTGGTCTATGCATTCGGCAATTTCATAGGTACTGCTGCCGCTACCTCTGCAGGGGTTAAGGTTAATGGGCTGGCTGCCTGGATTCCCTCTGACAGATCAACCCTCGCAACTCATCCTCTCGCGGAGGACTTTAATGGCGTTGTTCGAAGTGTCGATGCAACTAGGCTTGGTGGTATCTACTTCGACGGCGCAGCAATGCCCATCGAGGAAGCTCTTATTTCTGCCGCAGGAAGACTAGCTCGTGAAGGTGGTGAGCCGGATGTGTGCTTAGTTGACTTTGCAACCTTCGTCTCTCTTGAGAAGGCTCTCGGCTCTAAGGTTCGGTACACCGAAGCTAAGGCTCGTGATGTCGATGTTGGCTTCCAGGGTCTAGCAGTCCAGGGTCCAACTGGCGTAATTAAGGTTATCCCCGACTTGAACTGCCAAGCTAACACTGCCTGGTTACTTCAGATGGACACTTGGGCGCTCAACTCTTTGGGTGATTGCCCTCAGATTTTAGACTTAGATGACAACAGAATGCTTCGAGAAGCTGCTGCTGACGCTTACGAAGTAAGAATTGGATACTACGCAAACATGTCTTGCAATGCTCCTGGGTATAATGCCCGAGTAGCTCTGTAATACAACACTAGTCATTAGAGCGGCTTGCCGGGGTTTCTCGGCAAGTCGCCACTACACTGGAAGAGAAACATGGCAACAAATTATAAGTACTCCGGTCGCCGAACTTGGGAATTAAACTCGGCTACCTGTCGCGACTCAACAGTCGTATCCACCCGATTCTCGATTACAAATAACGCAGTTGAAGGCCCGATTGCCTTCTCAGGTACTGGTGCAAACGACATGGTAGTCTTTGCTCTTGCTGAAGACGGGTCTCCATATACAGGGACTGGGGATACTGACTACGAAATCGAATGCACTAGCAATAGCCCAGTCGATACGTTCATGGTGAGGTCCAGGACTCCTTCCGGCACAGGGGTGTGGACTTCTTTCCGGCCCTATCCTTCCGGCTGGCAACTAAGCACTGCAGCCGCACAGTTTGACTTAGGGTTTGGCGTCCATGTTACATTTTTAGACGACTATCCAGGGGCTCACACTGTAACCGACAAGTGGAACTTCACCATAAGCATTGAAAACTCTGCAGCTACAATATTGGGGAAGCCCTATGGTCTCCACAGTGTAGTCTTGGATGTGGAAACTGGTGATATCGTTGTGTCTCTCCAGAATTCCTATCTTAAGTTCAATTCAGCTCAGTTGGACATGGGCGGGGATAGTATAGATGGGTACCTCTATGGCAGAGCAAGTCCTGCTACCCATACTACCGGAGCAGGTCCCGCTGCTAATACGGTGGATATATATCCCAACTCAAGGAATGAGCCTTATTACGCAGGATCATTCAATGCCCAGAAGACATGGTTTGAAGTAAAGATGAAGACGCCCACGACAGTTGTATGGAGGACTTCTTTTGAGGGTCCCCCCAGCGTGACTGACCTGTGGTCGGATGACCCACTTGGCCGGGATCAACCTGCGCTTGCTATACATGACGGGAGCGGGGCTCCTATAGACGTCCCCCTTGGGGGTAGGTTGACTGGCAGTACCCCTGCAGTCGAAGGCGTTGATCCTTGGGGAGTATTCCCTCTTATGTTCACATCATCCGCCCCTTATGTTACGAATGATGTCTATTCATTTACGGTGACACCTGTGAACCACAATAACGTGAGGGCAGCAGTCAAAAGCCTGACTGGGGATGCCCATGAAACAGGGATGCAGCTTGATGCAGTGAGGCTAACGACTGGCGGCGAAGGTGGTCGGCCTTGCATGAGATTTAGGCTGTTCGACAGCATGACAGGGCTAGCACTCCCCGTTAACAAGGCATGGAACATGACCCGAGAGGGAGCAGTTCACTTAGACCTTGTTAGTGACGTATCTGCCACTGGGATAACTACTCGTAACCAAGATTCAAAAAGGACAGTATAATGGCTGAAGAGATACCATTTACATATTCCAAGGATACAACTACCTGGCCAGTTCAAAGTGCTTCATGTGAGGATTCGGTGATGATATATGGGAAGTTCATTCTTCCCCGCCCCACAGTAAAAGGCCAGGATACTACGGCAACTCCGGTCGGAAAATCCTTCGGCTTTGACGCAAGGCCCGGTGGCAATACCGGCGTGTGGCTCGACTCTGACATGGGGGAAAGTGTACTTGCTGTTCAGTTCTACAACAGGTGGTCTGGGATCAGATCAGCTAAATGTATCCTGGGCGGTAATCAGGTAGATGGCACACCAGGAAAGGAGTTCGTCCACGCCTCTGTGAACCGTGTCCTGGCAGGTCCGATCTCAAGCTCACTCTCTCAGGTCACTTTTAACCTTTTTACCTCTCATGCCCGAGGCGAGCCTGGCCCTGTTTCCAGAATTATCTCTGTGCCTGGTGCTCTGGAAGGAGGGGCTATAGTAATAAACACGGAAACTAGCTTGCATGAGTGGACTGGGGGGCAGAGGGTCTATGAAATAGAGATACAAACTCCGACTACCTTCGATTGGGTAGAGGGAGTTCCTAAGGTGGCCGACCCTATTACTGGCGTCACTCCTGGCATAACTTGGGGATCCCCTGTTACGGGTCAGGCTATACCTGGTGGGGGAGGCGCATACTCTATTGTCGGAGCTGACAACACATTCAACATAGCTTTTCAGCCATATACCTGGGTCGCAGGGGCTACATACCAGTTCATAATAACACCCACTAACAGGGTTGGGTTTGATCAACTGAGAAATGCAGATAGAGAACTCTTCCTTGCTTTTGAGATGGTAAACACATCTCTCCAAGAACAAGAACATCCAAGTGTCCCTAACTTAGCTGATGGAGCTTAATTATGAGTTGGAATCCTCCTGCCAAGCAAAGATATGGTTTTTCCCCTCCTCCCAGGTTCCCGGTGAACTGCAGATCATCCAGAGAAGCGGTAGTTGTTAATTTCCTATTTAAGATGGGAGAGGAAGATAGTGGGGCAAACAAAGGCATTGTATGGGCGTATGGTGTTGAGCCTACAAGGTTCCCTTATGATCTACTAGGCAAGGCCCCTTATAATGAGACTGTTATTCTAAATGAAATGTCCCTTGAAGCTGGGCGAGGTCGTTCAGATGGGCTGCGAGATGCTCTTCTGACTGACGCTCTGTATGAGGTCCCAGTGGCATTCTCCTTTCCTGACCTTCAGTTAGATGTAACCCTTAATCAGTACTACGGGGATTTACTTTATGCGTCCATTACTGGGGAAGAGTTCTGGGACGGAGGTGCTGACGAACAGATGTTCTTCCACCTTAAGGACTACCTCTTGTGTCCAGCCGCAGCTAGTGCATGGAGGCAAGTAGATGAGTTTAACAGTAGATTAACTCAGCAGGGTGGCCAGCTTTCATTCCACGTCCGTAGATTCGGAGACAGAGCAGCAGTTCCTACTTTCCCGGCAACTGCGCTTGATAACAAGACCTACGCTGCTTCGTTTGTTTTCGACAACACGAGTTTAACGGACAAGTAGTATGCTTACTTAGAGGGGGCTAGCCCCTAGAGAAGACAGGGGGTTAGATGCCTAGTAACACACTAAAAAGAGACGACCTGATGGCAAAGTGCCGTCAGCGGGTGGATATGACTAACTCCAAGTTCGTTACGGACCTGGAGCTTATTGGGTACATCAACCTGGCAATGGCAGACCTGCATGATATCTTGGTCACCTCGTATGAGGATTACTATATCTCTGATACTGACTACGCTGTGCCTGGATCTAACCCTGGTACTCTTCCTGCTGATTTCTACAAGGCTCTTGGGGTAGATCTGAGCATGAATGGTAGCTTCGACGGCTCGTCGATAACGTACCGTCTTCGTCCCTACTCGTTCCAGGAGAGGAATGCATATTCCAACCCCCTGATGACTGCGGCTGTCTTCACCAATACCTTCTATAATATCAGAGGCAATGAGATCCACTTCATCCCCAACCCCACCGTGGGTGGAGTAATAAGGCTCTACTACATCCCCGAGGCATCTTACTTTGTTGAGGACATGAGTCTCCCAGAGTATAACAAAGAGATTAAGGACATAGCTCCTGCTGTTGCGATAGGGTGGGAGGAGTTTTTAATCTTGTCCACATGTGTCAAAATGGTAATGAAAGAGGAGGGTGACCCTTCTGCCTTGTATAAGCTGCTTGGAGATGTCCGAAAAAGATTGATGGTGGTGACTCAGAACAAAGATGCAGGGGAGTCTACTTCTATTAGCGATGTAACAACTGGGACCTTCCAACGTAACTATATAAATTGGATGTAGCAACATGAGAGGCAGGTTCATCAGGGAAGACTACAATGGCCCCATCTCTGAGGAGAAGGTTAGTGCTGACCGCCTTGAGTTCCGCCGAAGCCTCTCTGGCCTCGAGTCAAGAATCAAGGATTGGTCGAGCCGAGTTGACAGCGGCCTTATTCTTGGTCGTCTTATTAGGAATGTCTCCCTATCTGCGACAACTCAACAAGGAGATCTCCTAACTAAAACGGGCCTAACTGGCAGGGCTACATGGTCTGTCAAGGATAACGCAGCTGCTGCTTCTGATACTCCACTGATTACAGTGGGAACCCAGAGTGGCTTCCTAAGTGGCCGATTGGGATCCGACATAACTGTCGGCGCTACTAGTACCATTACTGCTTCGAATATAGCTACATTCTTCAATGGCAAGGCTGCAGTCCAGGCGGTGAGCCCTGGTGATTATGTGGTTTTCTACTCTCAGGAATACGCAGCCCCATTTGGGACTATGGTCTTCAGCGATCAGCCTAACAGCCAGGGGTTCACTCCCAAAGACGGAGTTACGGCAACGACTTGGGTTGACAACGTAATAAAGTTCTCAGCCCCAGACACATACAAGAAGTTCTCCATTGGGACTTACCTCCGAGCTGGGAGGGCGATCAAGCCTGGTGGGACTGAGTTCTCCGAAGCTCCCCCTGTCCTCCGCCCTGGCCGAATGAAGGTGGTTGGCATCGATTCCGTCAATAACGAGATAGAGGTGGACTTGCTTATTCCTGGCATTAAGGGTGGTGATGGGCTCTATGCCGAATTTGACAATGCCGTCCCTGTTCTCTCTCCGCCTACCTCTGACAAGTATAACTTCCTAGTTTCCAGGAATAACTCCCCCTCTAGGGTGTGGGTATCTTCTGTGTCTCCGAGAATTAAGTCTAACACTTTATTCCTACGTACAGATATCAACTGCACTGTAGATTTGTGGGTTTGGTAATGCCTCTAGAGAAGAAAAATATAGCTTTCCCATTCCTAAAAGGTATCGAGACTAAGGAAGGCCCTAAGGCACAGGCAGTAGGAGGGATGTCGGAAGCCAGGAACGTCTCGTGTACTAGGACTGGCGACTTTGAATCCAGAAGAGGGTTTCTCCAGGAAGGAGATACTATCCCTGAGATAAGTGGCGTTCAGGGGGCAGGGGATATTTCCTCAACTGCTACATTAAGCTCAAGTACCCAGTTGATTAAGACAGAAGATGAGACAGTTATCCTTGATGGTGTTGAAAGCTTCACCAAGGGGGCTGATGATGTCTGGATTAGGCGGGGAACTCTCAAGGCTTGCGAATTTGAGACTGAGGACATTGAGACAGTCCCAATCTCAACCTGTTCCAAGGCCTCCGTAGCTACCGTCAATGGGTATGATGTATCCGTCTGGGTTGAACAGCCTTATGACGTTGATGACTCTCCCGAGAATGCGTCAATACTCTTTAACAGCGAGAGCGACAACTTCGCCCTTAATCCCCCCGTTATGTACTACAAGGTTAGGAGCAGGGAGACTAATGCTGTAATTGTCCCAAAGACCAAGCTTGAGGACATGGTTACGGAGCTTCGATGTGCTGGTCATTGGCTCGTAGATGGCATTGAGGCTGCTTTTTTCCCGGATGGAAGGACAGGTCCAGTCACTATGAACCCTCCTTCGTCCCCCACTCCTATTTTGCATGACCTGCAAAACGAGGCAGTTGTCGGGAACCTCGCTACACTAAGGGTAGAAGACAATTTCATGCTTCTTCACTACCTCATGGAGGAGACCCGGCCCATTCAGACTCCTGGTAGTTATCCCTTTCTCACTTATGCTAATATCCAAGGGGGCTCAGGGGCGAAGATCACATATCATCCCTCCAGCGGTCCTGGCTTGGATGACTTTGTCCTCACTGGCACATACACAGGTGCAGACCTCAAGGACGTGTGGGTTAGAATAGACCCTTACTACTCTAGTTATTTCAATGTTAGCTATGACAGTGGCGCTAGCTGGGTTGGCTCCCACATCGTGACTACATCTCCCCAAGCTATCGGTGACGGCCTCTCTGTTAATTGGCTTTCAGCGGTAGGCCACACCTCTAGCGACTACTGGGCATTCATTGCCGCTCCGTCAAGCGCAAGCTTCCCAACTTCGTGGATATATACGAAAGCTGACGTTATTAACGCCGAGAACGCCAAGCTCTTCATTAACCACACAAAGGGGGCGAACACTAACTACTACCAGATGAAGCCTCAGCTTTTCGCTTATCCTGCTCTTGGAGTGATGGTCCTCATTTACGCAAATGGAGTTAATCCGGCGGGAAGCAATAGCAATTCGAGGGGTAGGTGGAAGTTATTTTACAGGACGATAAACCTTCGCCCTGGAGCGGGGGCTACTGGTGCCGCTAAGTTCATCTTTGGCGATGCTACCGAATTTCCGGCACTTGCTGCCAATGCCGCTCTAGCTTCAGGCAATACCGGCCTGTTCATGAGCCGCCTGGCCCCTAGTTGGGATGCTGATTACTGCTTTGACCTCGCAGACTCTTCAGATGGCGGATTTGCCGTAGTCCACCAGACACCGAGAGTTCAGTCTCACTTTAACCCCAACTATGATCATCAGGTTTTCTTCACTTCTTACTCCGTCTCTGCGACAGATACCACTATCACGGTATCTTCCCAGCTTAGAGAGGAGAACTTAAGCCTTCCCTACGCTGGTGTTCAGATAGAGCCGCTGGAGAGGGCCTTCATGAAGAGCAGGGCCAGTACTCCTGCTACGATAGAAACATGGATGACCAATCCCTCAGCCTACGCTGACTTCAACCCGGCGATAACCCTCTTCACCTTGAAGGGTGTCAACAAGTGGGACCAGACGAGCAACCAACTCGTCGCTGACCTGTCTAACATGATGTATCTCTTCTATGACTGTTCAGAGATAACATATAATGAGGTTAGCCTTTCCATTACTCAGGTATTTGAGCCTCAGCCTATAATAATGAAGCTAACAACCAAGGGAGGAAGCACTTCCCCCTCCGGCCACTACGACCATGTTCCTTTTTTCGAGCAAGTCCCGAATCCAGGAAACCCGACCGACCCTAAGACTTACGAAGATTTTCCTATTTTGACTGTTTCAGACAAGACTTACCCCGGAGTCGCCATCGTTGATGTTGCAGTTGCTCAGCCACACTCTGCAGACGACAGGATTTACGTTCTAATACAAGTGTGCAACCCTGTCTCAGGTGTTAGGGATAGCACTAGGGCAGCTCACGTAGCTGGTCCAGATAGTTGGATAATCCGGAAGGAATTGGCCGAGGCTTTTAGCGCCCCGTATTCTGGGACATCACCTGAGATCCTATTTAGGAATGTAGACATTGTCTCTGATGGCATTATCGATTCTGGGACGCCAAGAAGGGCCTACTTCTGTGTGTCCTACTCTGGCTTTCCCACGTCATCTGGATATCCCGACATACTTGGGAGAACATGTATAACTGACTGGAATGGCACCGTTGTTTCTGCGTGGAGGCCGTCCGAATATTCCACCACTTCTGACAGCCAGGTGTTCTCCGTTTCAGAACAGGAGAAGTTCCAAAATAACACATGCCTTCGAGGTCTTCGCTCCAGGCTAATGCTGGACCCATCTGTCTCGAAGGGGAATATGGAGTTTGGCCTTAACGAGTACCACTCTGACATTAAGTCAAAGCAGTATAAGTGGATGGTTCCAACTCAAGGCAAGTGGAACGCAGCCCCTGCCAGCCCTCTTCAGAATACGATTCACGAGGGATCTCTCTATGTAGCATCTGGACTCCTCTGGAAGTATGCAGGGAGTAAGTTTACCGAGAATGAGTTCCTAACAGGACCTCTTGTCTTTTTCACAGGTGACGAGGATTCCAAGCATGGGAATGTGGCGTTCACAATTGATGGCACCGGCAAAGCAGTCGAGACCCTGACCCCCAAAGGCGGTCTTCAGAAGGGGCACTACGTTTATTACTTCAACTACTTCTGGAGAGACGTTAACGGGGATTCCCACACGTCAATATCTACAAGCCTCTCTCCATTTGGGAGTAACGAAGAGACAGAGGGCTCTCTCTCTGCTGACCACAGGGCTCCTTCATTTAGGGTTTCCGGGCTTCAAATAACCAATCATCGAGATATTCCAAATTTCATCGAAGCAGCCAACGGAGGCCGGGTTATCCCTACTAATGGTCATCCGATTGATGCTGTTATTCAGGTCTGGAGAACTCCAGTTAACGAGGTAGACGGTGAGCCTGGCCTTGTCCAGGTTGTCTCGATGGAAGACAACAAGCGCGAGTACCTAATAACTGACGACCCACCTCAGATGGAAGGCCCTCTCCCTGGTGCTAGCTTGGCTCTGAACCAGCCTGAAGTGTCCGGCTCTGATGTGCTAAATACATTCGTCTCGAACATGACAGGCTATCGAGGTCAGCCTGGGTCTCCAGTCTCCGTAGTTAGGCACATGGACCACCTAATTCTAACGACTACTGCTAATGATGTCTGGTCTAGCCTTCCTTTGGTTGAGGGATTTGCTGCGTCTTTCGAGCTGATGGCGAACACCGAAAGCCCAGCTAATGCTAACATCTTCACTCCTTCGCGAGATGAAAGGATTACTCATGTTGCTTCAACTGGGAACTCTTTTTTCTGTTTCACTGCTAACAATGTCTATCAATATACTGGCGCTGGCGCATTCGCCCCAGGTCAGGGTGGGTACCAAGGCCCGTCCAACGTCGGTCCTGGTATGGGAATCAGGGCAGATGGGATCGCAAAGAGGATCCCAGGTGGAGTCGTCTATCAGAGCCAGAAGGGCTTCTATCTGCTCAGCCCTAGAGGCGGAAAGCCTGCGTATTTCAGTGGCTCCGTCCAGGCATACGACAAAGAAAAGCCAGTGGGAGTTGCTGTTTCGGACTCTATGCAAACCATTGCAATTTGCCTAGGCGGATCGAGTAAGACAATCCTCCTTTATAACTGGGAGTTCAAGATGTGGACTACCTGGCATTTCGAAGAATCCACAGTTGGAGATCTGGCGGGGATGTCAAACTACGTGACTCAGGAAGGCCAGGACACGTTAACCCTGATGGGCAAGAACGGCCATCTCTGGAATTACAAGACTGACGCTGTAACTACTACGGATAGGTTTTGCGATGAAAAAGCAGGGGTCAAAGATAAGGTAATCCCTGAGGTTACCACGGGCTGGATTCAGTTTCCCCAGTTTCATCGAAGCTTCCGAGTCTACAGGTCCAATGTCCTTTTCCGGTTTGCTCCTTTATCTAAGGACTCAACGTTTACAATTAGCGTTTATTCTAACTTTAACGAGTCTGCCCCATCTTCGATTCACACGTTGACCGTTGATTCGGCCTACGACGTGGAGCCCTGCGAGGTGGTGGTTAAGCCAACACAGCAGAAGGGTAATGCATTCAAGCTTAAGATTAACCTATCTGGTGGGGTGGATAATGACTCGGAGATGGTAATCCTCTCTGGCTTGGCCTTCCTCGTTGGCGATAGGAAACCAGGGCAGGCTTATGAACCTCTTGACCCTGATTATGAAAGTGCGGTGAGCTGATGGCTAGCGTAGAAGAAAGAACGAGTAGTACCCCCTTCTTCAAAACAATGATGAATGACTTATCTCGCGAGGCGTGGGCTAAGGCTGGAGGCGATGTCACCCTTGCTGTTCAGTATTACTTCACTGGCATCCAGAACCTGGTCAGAAACGCGGCGATGAGGGGAGTTCAGCAGGAAGCGAGTGCTATGATGTCTACTGCAAGCAGTGGCGCTCGGTGGTCTTCGACGGAAGCTCGGACGAAGCTGAAGAAGCTCGAAATTGAAGCCAGTGAATATGAGCGAGAACAGATGGGGGCAACCATCAGAGTTGTTGCTGGATTAAACAGTCTCGGTGCTTTAGTCGCCACTGGGTTCAAAGCTTACCAGGCCAGGGCGGCGCAGTCCCCCGATGATACACCCAAGACCCAGCAGGATATTGCCCTCGAAGTCGCCAACGAGGGAGTTAAGAGGTTTAAAGATGGAACTGCTTCGGAAGAACTGATGCCTGGGTTTGGCCAGGATGTCGCGAAAACTATGTCACTAGGCGAGGCACCTACTGAGCTTGTGGAGCCTCCCTCCCCCCGTGGCCCTCAGTTGCCATCTCCTGGTGATCTGGCGCTGGATCAAAAGGCAGAAGGCCAGAGGCCTCTCCAGGACGAGATTGGCAGTGAGAGCATAGCTTCTGGGCAGACGTCCTCCGCTCCCTCCGGTCAGGCGTTAATTGGCCTTGGTGCTGAAAGCTCGGAAGACATCCTCAGGGGAGAATTGCAGGATAAAGCTATGCAGGCCAGGAAGAAGGTTGAGGAGGGTAACTTGCAATTAACAATAGAAGATCTCTACGGGCCAGAATGGGTTAATACTCTCTTCTCGGAGATGAATTTATTCAACCCCAAAGCTGTGGAAGTTGGAGCTACGGGCACCTACCCTAGTAGCTTAAGCATGGACGCTGTCGGATCCGAGTCGTGGAAGCCGTCGCCCGGTAACCTAGGAGGTGAATGATGGCTGATTCCGATTGGGACTCCAGTGACCCAGGAGCAGGTGCCCCCCCAGATGACTATTTTGCAGAAAGTGATGCTGAAGCAAGAAGGGCTCGCGAAGAATACGAGCAGTCACAGAAGAATAGAGACCCATTCCTCTGGACCGAAGAAGGAGGAGGATACGGAGGCTCCAGTGCTGGTAGTCGTTTTGCACAGGAAGAGCGCGACAGGGAAGATGCATTCATCACAGAAGAGGATTACTGGGACGCATATGACGTAACTGCAACAGCAGAGGGTTGGGGCCGGAAGACTGAAGAGGATTACCATAGGCTAGGGCTGAAAGAACAGGGAGTAAGCCTTGAGCAGTATCGCTCTGGACTAATCTGGGATGCAGCTGCAACCAAAAAAGGGCTAACAGGTCGAACAATCGACAGGGCTCGTGAGCTCCGTGACCTAGCAGGGAGGAGCGCCGAGGATTACGCGAAGGACAAGAGCGCGTGGCAGGAGGACCTTGAGAAGAATATGGCCAGCCAGATTAGGAACGCATCTGCCAAGCAGGGTTTAGCAGGCAGAAGCAACCGGGCTTTCGTCTCAGAGGGGATTCGCCGTTCTGCAAAGCAGGCAGAGAGGAAGATGGTTAGCTACATCATGCAAGCCAGGACAGAGGAGAGCAGACATGCTCAGTCAGCACTCACCCAGCTCCTAGATACGGCTGCTCAACAAGGGGAGATGGCGGCTGTTGCCTCAGAGCAGATGATGAATCAGTGGTCCACCAACCTCATAAACAGGAACAGACAGGAAGAAGCGGCGATGCTCAGTTTCTTCGGGACCATCCTCGCTGGGACTCTATCAGCGTTTATAATGTCTGATGAGCGGATGAAGAGCGTAACTGGTGATACAGATGACACGGCATATAATTACCTAGAGCAGATGAAGACTGCAAAGTACAACATGTCTCCAGGAATGGAGGCCATGGGTAGGGGCCAGGGGGAGAGCGGAGTTATGGCGCAGAGCCTTGAGGATTCGGAGATGGGAGCTAGGTCTGTAGTTGACGTAGGAGGAGGTATTCGGGGGATTGAGCCGAACTCCGGCCTTAGAAACACAATGGTCGCCCAGAAGGAAATGCACGAGAGACTGAAGCATCTCGAAGGAAGACTTGGAATTAACCGAGAAGCAGGGAGGGGTTAGAGATGGCTCATGGACAAGAAGGCTTAGGCTCAGGGCCTACACTTGGCATTACTGGAGCCAGTCCAGAAACCCGGCAGGCTCGCAGGGATAAAAAGGAAAAAGAAAATAGCTATGAAGACTCAGTAAAAGAATTCAAAGAGACGAGTAGCGTTGCGTCGTTCGCCACTAGGGAGCAAGCAGAAAGGTATCTAAGGGATGCAGGAGCCACTGATGAAGAGATATATAATACTCTTGAGTTGTATCCGCAGAAGAAGATAGCGAGAGATAAGGAGATGGCACTCAGCGAAGGGGAGAAGGTAATCTTCGCCAAGGCCGTTAAAGAAAATCTACCCAGAAAATGGGTTAAACAGAAGATATACGAGCTGAAGCAAGAATATTTAGCGGGGGACAAGAGCAAGGTTAAGACCCCTGGGTCAACTTCTGGGTCAACTTCTGGGGCCGGAATCGACGTCCAAGGGCTTCTAGAAGGAAGCAGTGAGAGTGCTGGCGGAGGCTTCTGGAATGCCGCAGCGAAATCCATCCTGAGCAAAGGGGTTGGGGATGGGGGCCTTAGTGACCGCCTTGGTGAACGATCGGGCCTTATAAAGGAGAAGGGTGAACTGGAGGCTGGCATCCACGATGCAGAAGAAGCTGCATATAGCGAGGCTGCCGATATTGAGCTAAAGACAGCAGAGGCCAAGTTAGCCCTCCAGGAAAGAAGAGACGAAGCAGACAAGAGGGTCTCCGCTGCTCTTGAATTAGGAATGGCTGATCTTCGCTCGATGAAGGTTAATCCCTTCCGAGTCTACAAGAATACATGGGCTGCTCTAGGTGCCGCCCTGGCCACTGCTCTAGGAGCTTACGCACAGGGGCTGTCTGGCGGGAGGATTCCGAATACTGCTCTGAAGATTCTAGACCATGCACAAGAGATGGACATCAAGGCTCAAGTTCACGAGTACAACAACGCCAAGGACAAGATGGCTCTCGCTGATAACATGTACGCAAGGATGATGAAGCAGTTTGGGGATGAGGATATAGCCCTGAATGCGACAAAGGTGAATCTGCTGCAATTCCTCGATCATTCTTTAAAAGCCAGGACCGCTTCAGGCAATCAACAGCTTAAGATGGTTGCTGCACAGCTATCTCAAAACAAGATTCAAGTAGACATGGCTCTAAATAAGCAGAGAGCTAGTGAGTCTCTATTCAATACGAAGGCACAACTTGTCGCTGGCATGGCCAGGCTTGAGGCTCAGAAGAATCTAGCAGAGGGTAGAGGCGCCGGGGGGCTTAAGGGGAAAGCTGCTAATGCCCTCAGGGCTGTTAAGTCGGCAAGGGGTTCACTAGCTCAGCTAAAACATATCCTAGATATGAGGCTAGGTAAGGCTAGCACCTTGGACCGCATTGGCTTCGGGCTACAGGGGAAACTAGCGGAGAAGGCTCCCCTTGCTTCGGCATTGCTCACAGGGGCTGGGGTGCTAAGCCTTGAAGACAAGGAGAAGCTAACGGAGATGATCCCCCATATGTCCTCCAAGATCTTCCAGATGATTGCGGTTCTGGATCCCAGTGGCCGAATCTCTGATGAAGACAGGAGGTGGTTCCAAGCTCGCGGGTTGACTATGGATGACATCATAGCAGGGCCGAGTATCTACGGTACGAAGATTAGCGCGTGGGAGGACGTCATCACTGGCATAGAAAGAGGCATACTCGACTCAAGAGTAGCGGAAGCCTACGGCGGGACAGTAGGCGCTAAAGTGCCTGACAGCAACTGGAGAGGCTACATTATGCAACGAGCCAAGAGCGATCCCAGGCTAGCCGCGCTTCTTGAGGAAAATAAGAAGAAGAAGGAGTAATCAAGATGGCGCACATGCTTGATGCCAAAACGGGACGAGAGGTTTGGATACCTGATGATGATGTGGAGGACAGCTGGAAGTCTGGCCGCTACGTTTTCGAGAAGGACTCTCCCGTTAACGTTAGCATTGGGGGCAAGTATGAGATCATAAGCGAGGCCGACCTTCAGGATGTTTTCGCTCGAGGTGGGCACTATGATACAGCTCAACAAAGGAGCCTGAGGTCTTCCAAGAAATACTTCGAAGACCAGGGGTTCAAGGCTGCTGCGATCGGTCTTGCTCGAGGCCCACTCGGTAAGGGTGCCGACCTCCTCCTTGACTCTCTCGGAGTGATAGATAAGCGAAGAATCGACAAGATAATGGACGCCAACCCCGTGGCTGGCCTCCTGGGTGAGGTTGTGGGTGGCGTTGGCACTGCTGTTCTTTCCGGCGGTACCGGGGCTCTGGCTAAGGTCGCGTCCATAACTCCCGCAGGCATAGCTGCTAGGGGTGGTGCTGCTCTAGCTGGGAAAGTTGGCGCAGCCACTCTCCCCTCCAGGCTCATGTCTGGGATGAGTACGGTCAATCGCGGTAGGATTGGAACCGCCGCAGGAATGGCGGGTAACCCCCTGGCCCAGAGCAGGCTGGGTCGAGCTGCCACTGGAGCTATCGAGGCTGCTGCCGATGTAGCTCTCTACGAGACTCTGGAGTTAATCCCTGAAGAGATGCTCGGAGATCCTCGGTCATTTGCAGAGCGGTTCGTCTCGGATGTTGGCGTTGGGGCTATTTTCGGCGCAGGGCTTGGAGGAGTCCTCGGGGGAGTTCTCCCTGGTGGCATTAACAATCAAGCTGTAAGCCTAATAGCGGATATCCAATATAACTCGCTCCTGAAGAAGACCAATAAGATATTCTCCACCGCTGAAGTGATGGCTGCAGGGGGGGAAGGGGCGTTCGAGGTCAAGGACAGGTTGCTTCGCTCCTTAGCCGGAGATGATGGAGGAAGATTCGCCAACTCCCTCGCAGGAGGGAAGGGGACGTATGACGATATAATCGAAGATGCCGCTGAAGCTACTCGGGATGAAGCTCAAACGATGCTTGACCTTGGGGTTGTCACGAGGGCCACAGCGAGTCCCAAGACCAAGGGGTACCCCTGGGGCAGGATGATGGAGGAGAGCCCAGATGCTCGGATAAATACCAACCCGGATGAGGTCTACAATTCCGCCATCAACCAGACCGACGAGATGCTTGCGGGTCTCAGGAGGATAGAGGGCTCCCTCACCGCAGAAGTTGACAAGAGAGGCATTGGTCCCCTGATTGCTCAGTGGGAGCAGGTCCAGGAGAAAATAAAGAGGCAATTTAAAGAAGACCTGGGAGTGGGTGATGACGTCAAAATGGATTGGGACCCTGAGCTGGAAGCCTACGTCATATCTCGAGAATCGACAGAATATACCGAGGCCCTCAGAGGAAAGAAGAAGTTCAGGAAGCTCTCCGACATGGATGAAGAGCAGCAACAGCTTGCCCATTTAATAATGGAAGATGTTGGCTCGCTCCGATCTAGAGAGATAGCCCTAAGCAATCAAATGGAAGAGATGAAGAGGTTTGACTCTGACGAATCTCTTTCCGGGGTCCAAGCTCTTAAGGAGGCAGAAGAGAGGCTCGCCCAAGCAATGAAGGGACGCCCAGAAGGTGTTGTAGAGAGAAGGCGCTGGAATAAAAAAGTGAGGGATCCTCTTGAGCAGAGCATTGAAGACTTAAAAGTTTCAATCAAGTCAGCAGAAGAAGAAGGCCTCACTGCTCGGCTTGCTCTTGGGAGAGAACTTCGCGAAACGGAGAACAACCTAAGAAGTAAGATGAGGGAAGGCGAGAAGCTTGGTCTGGACATAGAAGGCGAGGTGGCGTCTAAAACAGGGCAAGCCCTAAACCTGGAAGACCTTAGCAAGGGCGATTTGCTTGCGAGCGTCCCTGAACACATAGAGTCAATTAAGGGCATCCGAGGTAACCTATCTGCTTCAATGCCTAAGATTTACACTCTCCTCGACCAAGCCAAGGGAACTCTCCAGAGCTCCGCATTTAGAAACCTTCAGAAGCTAGACCTGGTTGACCAGATCAACGTCCCTGAGGCAGGGAAACAGAGCGCCCTCGCAGACCTGGCCGTTAAATTAAGATCCGGCCTTGAGGATGCCACCATATGGGGTACGAAAGCCGCTGATGCCCAGAAGGAAATCAACGATGCATATACGCTCCTGATTGGGAACACCGTAGACTTCAACCGCTCATTCTCCTTCCGACAGGCTGTCGATAAGTCGGATGCCTCGGAAGAGAGTATCGTCTCCCAGCAGAGGAAGAAGTCCGTAGCTGACATCAACAAAGCCAGGAGTGCTGTTAAGGAAGTGGCTAGGGACTACCTCCGGAAGGAGGGCAACGCCTCCATCACCAGATTTAAGGCAAACCGAACAGCAATCAGGAAGTTTATCGGAGCTATCGAGAACACCTACGGAGAGATGTTCATAAGCAAGGAATTCAAGGAGCTCAAGAAGCTATTCTACGAGCAGAGCGAGAAGACCGAGGCAGCATGGGAGAACCTTTTCCAGGTTACCACTGGCCGTAAGATGCTCAAGGACATTGCCGACTCAGGAGAAGCGGTTGCCCCCAATAGAGTGCTGCAGACGCTAGCCCACCAGATAGGTTGGAGGTCCGGAGGCGCTGTCGGTGCATCCGTAGGGGCTGCATTTGGGGGGCCAATGGGAGGCGTCCTTGGAGGTGCTGTCGGCGGGGCAGGCGGTGCTCTCTACGGCAGGATGAACGCTGCGATGAGATCTCCCGCTGAGAGGCTGATAAAGCTAACTCATCTTCAAGCTCGGTCCATCAAGGCTAAGAAGAAACTTACGAAGAATGTAGACAAGGCAGTTAAGAGCCTCCTGAAGAACAAGGATGGTACCTTCCGAGTCTTGGGAACCAAAATGGAGAGACTCACTTGGGCTGCCACCTGGAATAGGCTCCTCTCTAGGGATGGTGACAACTGGGCATCAAATGACGAGCGGAAGATATCCGAGGAGGCTATCCTTGGTCTTTTTGGGTGGAAGACCGACCCTGGTACTCTTCAGGATAAGATACTCGTTGCTACCTCGATGATGAGTGGCTCTGCCCCTGAGGTAACGGTGGCGATTCAGGAGAAGCTGACTCAGATATGCATGTATGCTGCTGGCAATGTGGACCCGTCAATAACGGTAAACCAGGATCCCTTTACGGGAGAGCAGACTGTCTCTGGTCCTGACTTCGCGTTCGGAAAGTTCAACGACATGATGATGAGCCTGGAAATGGGGCTTCCATTTATAACCGACAATCTCATAAACGGGACGCTAACCCCCTCGATGATTCACGCTTGGAAGATTAACTTCCCCGAGCAATACTCGGGCTTCTGCTCTGAGCTGATAACGAAGATTGCCCCACAGGGTAAACAGATGAGCTATGCAGCAAGGGGATCAATCACTGCTCTTTTCGATGTACCGCTTGAGCCTTCCTACTCTCCTGGGACGATGAACGTCTTGCAGGGGACATGGGAATTGAGGGATGCTGAGAGAGATGACCGAGGAAGGGGCGGAACTATTCGCCCAAGCGCACTTAAAAATCAGGTTCGAGCCATGGAGACTCAAACCGACAGACACCAGGCTCCAAGCCTTGATTAGATTAGGAGAGTAAGATGAATACTAAAGAGAAATGGGTGGAGTTCACCACCACCGAAATAGCCGCAGCGACTTCGGAAACCATCCACCTTATGGAGATGTCGGCTCAAGAGCAGTTTACTGGGTCTATACTTATAGCGACTGACATGACTTATGGTGCAGATATCTATCTTGCTCACAGGTTGGCTAGGGAGGGGGACCTGACCAGAGCTGCCGCGTATAGTCCATGGGTTCTGGAGTGGCTAGATACATCAGCCCCTTACAAGTCCATCACCAAGTTGACAACCAATACCGCCGAAGCTCCGAAGCTCCCCTTGGACTCCCTTTACAACGGCACTACTCATGCTTCTGCTAACACTACCTCCACTTCTATCGGCAAGGGTGAACTTCTTGAGGTAAACTGGGACTACAAGAAGCCTCGGGTCTGGACCTTGTTCGCTCATCCTAAGATAGCGGGTGGTGGCGACCCTGACGTCCCCATTGGGACCGTTGCGAAATTTTACCTTAAGTGGTCAGCTCAGGAGTAAGTCATGGAGGATCCCTCTGTCGTGGGAGCATTTGTTGTGATCTCAATGGGGATGTTTAAGCTCATTGAGAAGCTCGTTAGCAAATCTGCAAACGGCGGAAACGGGGTAGATTCATATCGCCTGTCTCAGTTTGAGGCAGACATTGGAGATTTAAAAACCAACGTAGGTCAGATCCACTCGGACTTCCTGTCTTTCCGCGAGGAAACCAGGGTGCGGTGGGCTCGGGCTGAGTCGAGAGTGGAGAGTTGCGACAATGAGTAGTGAAGGCAATAAGACAAGTGAGTTCAAGAAGTCCAAGCTGGTGATAACCCTAAGTGTGGTTCTCCCAGTCCTGGCCCTGGTATGTGACCTGCTGGTCAATAACTCGATAGCCACTGGGACAGCGGCGGTCATAGCTGGCTTGATCTCAAGTGCAATAGCCAGTGCTGGCTACTCCTCAGCCAGGGGGAGGGTTAAGTCTTCTCAGGTTATCTCCGAATCTATGCTTGTGAAAAAAAAAGATTAAGTGATGTCATCGGAGATCTTGGAGGTGGCTCGGGCCTTGATAATGGTCTTAGGCTTGGGTTTAGGGCTGCTGATGGCTGGGACCTCAGTGATGGGTTGGATACTGCAGAAGCGTTTGCGAGGGTTGACCACTCTATTGGAGAGGGCGATCTCAGCTTGTTTGTAGAAGCTGCGGCAGGACTGGACCAATGGGGAGCTCAGGGGGGGATTAAATTAAGATGGTAGACGACGAAGAGAATGTGGAGCCGTGGGTAATTAAGTTTCTGGAGAAGATGAAGAAGGATAACGAGGAGAAAGAGGAAGATGCCATTCAAGAGCAAAAAGCAACGCGCCTATCTATACGCAAACAAACCATCGGTAGCGAAGAAGTTCGCGAAGGACTCTTCGACGACCCCGAAGCCGAAGAAGAAGACTACTAAAAAGAAGAGGCTCTCCAGTAGGAAGATCGGGTACTAGGATGAGTGTCCTGCTAAGCAAGAACTTCAGTAGTCACGAGTTTAGATGCCCATGCGGCTGTGGTTCCGAGGAAGTCCACCCCAAGCTAATCGAGATACTGCAGAAGATTCGAGACCAGGTTGGTCCACTCCGAATTAGCAGTGGTAACCGATGCCAGGAGCATAACTCGGGGATAACAGGAGCGGCCAGGAGGTCCATGCACATCCCAAGAGATGGGATAGGCCATGCTGCCGATGTTAAGTACTATGGAGGCAGTCGAGGACCCGACGCAATACTCCGCCTATACGTCCTAGCAGACCAGTTCGGGGCGACCGGCCTCGGTCTATACCATAATAGGATTCACGTAGACGTTCGCCGGGGGAGGCGTCGTGCTCGTTGGATTGACTCGTCTTGGTCTTGGACTCGGTCCTCATAGCAGAAGAGGTTAGCTAAGCCAGTCGAAGGCTTCCACGTAGCCTTCTGTTAAGTCGAACACCTTCTTCGCCTTGGCCAGGCCGGGGGTGTGCTCCTTATTGAGGTATCTACTCAACATCTCCTCCGACATCCCCATCTCCTTTGCTGCTTCCACCTGAGTGACTCCGTTCGTTGCCATCCATGCGCGTAATTTCTTGGAAGCAAGGAGTTCCCCTCGTTCCTCCACTTGGTGCGCTACTGCTGACTGTACCATCTGATTCTCCTATTTTTAACTCTAAATTATTGTCCAGGTACCCACATCTTCGGAGCACCTCCACTCCGGCTTCGGCACCCCACACCACGTATGAGAGGAACCCAGCCTGGCTCATCCCCTGGAGCCAATCAATCTGACTTCGGCTTGGCCTCCCATCCAATGCCTTAATCTCTAGGCAGACCCCCTTGAAGTTGGGCCGTCTTGGTGGCGTTGAGAATACGATGAGGTCTGCTGCTCCGGCCACCATCCCCATTGACTTGGCCCGTCTAGCTGAGACTGCGTTCCTCGCGTTGTTGTTGGGATGGAGAAACTTCGAGCCCGTCTTCTTGAGGACGTTAACGATTTCAATATGTTCCTGATATTCCGTAAGGCAACTTCTAGGTTTCTTCGGAGGCTTTTTCTTCTTGGCTGTCTCATATTTCCTCTTCTCCTCTTCGCGTTCGCGGAACGCTCGGTCGTTCTCAACCCGTGAGAAGTATCGGCCTAGCGCCCCAGATACACTTGAAATTCTATCTTCTTTAGCTGTCCCCACGTTGCAATCTCCCTCAAGATACTCTACCTTGAGGGTTGGCTCAACGCAACCCCTAGTGTTGAGCTAGCCTGGCGGGAGGAATAACCCTCTCACCAGGCAAACCCTAATTGCCATTTTAGCTAAAAGCTCCAAACAAAATGACGCAGTGCATTACCGGTCTTCTGGAGGTACGGCGTAGAGCGTGTGGGTTGGTCCACCTTGGCGTTTATATTCTTCCTTTACGGGCAGGATCAGCGTTCTCCATCCCTTGTTCAGTGCCTCGGTCCCCTTCTCGTGTCGCTCAATCTCCTTCGGGTGAGCTCCTGGCTCTAGGGCCTTGCTGAAGCCTGGCCCGGAGAGGTTGTCGTTTTTCGACGTCCAGAAATCCATAATCGGAACCCACGGCTCCTTCTCTTGTTGCCGTCCCTGTCCGAAGCTCCCCTGTTTCGGGCGAGCACTTGAGCCAGAGTTAGCATCAGAATTGCCCCACGTAGAGCGATTATTTTCCCAGTTTGCCATGTCAGATCTCCTATGAATAAAATTGGACCAAGAATAGCGTTCAATACCCCGAACACTACCTCAATCAGTTTGCTGCCCACCATGATCAAAACGACCAGGGTGATGGCCCACGGAACGAAGAAGACTAGGTCATCTCCCGCTTCCACGATTCTCCCTACCAGGAGGTCAAGCTCTCTCATCCTCGACCTTCTTCCTGTTTTTTGCGTTTACGCTCAGAGCCCGGATCCCGTCTGCTTCTGCCTTTTCTGCCCGTCCCTTCGCTGAATCCACTGCTTCTGTCAGCCAATTGTTTACCCTGGCCATCGTCTTCTTCCTTCTTTTTTCTGCGTACCTCTCATTCATGATTGCCGTTAGGACGAAGATGAGAACCGACGCCGTTAAATATCCCAGTGACATTTCACCCTCCCAGATGTTGCACATTCCCGTGTCACTTCTGACCGCTAGTAAAGTTTAGAAATCGCATTGATTGTGGTGTAGATTATCGCCGACAGCGTCAGCCAGAGAGCTACTGCTCCAACGAAAGTCCCCAGCTTTCTCCTGAGCCCCCAGTCCTGAGTTGTGTCATTTTTGAAGTCTGCCTTGATTTGATTCTTGCTCATGTCCTTCTCCCTTTAAGTAAAGTGTCTCTCCCTTATGCTATTATTACCTCTTCGACCTTGGCTCCTGGGAACTCCCCAAGCGCCGTAGCCACTGCTCTCTTCGTCTCTCCACTCGACATTGCCTTGTCCCACGACCTGCTCTCCATCCTTATCGCACTCCGGAAAATCGTCCTCAGCTCGCCAGGTGGGACTGGTTTTCCGCCGGTTCCTTCTTCGTTGTAGACGAGGAGTCTTCCCCAGACGTAATCTTTGGCGTCGGCTTCGGTGATCTTCCCGGTCATGACGTCTCCTCTTGT
>TARA_R110002020_G_scaffold110253_5_pt1 | contig 24273 bp, 17 predicted proteins | sample TARA_R110002020 | Tara Oceans TARA_R110002020 (sample SAMEA4396489) | marine metagenome | biome: Westerlies Biome; feature: [MES] marine water layer (ENVO:01000295) within the mesopelagic zone...; material: water (ENVO:00002006), including particulate matter (ENVO:01000060) such...
TGCCAAAGGCAAGAAATTTTCCAATATTTCGATTCCTTCCTTAGGCGTTCCAGCAAGAATATGGGCATTTGCCAAAGCCAGAATAATCTCTTCGTTGTTCGGAGAAATGTTATTGATGTTTTCCAAGATGTCCAGACCTTCTTCCAATTCATCATTGAAAATCAAGCACTGAGCTTTTAGAAGTTTTATTTCTACAGAAAAAGGAAATCGTTCCAAAGAAAATTCAGAAGCGCGCAATGCCTTCAGAAATTTCTGCTGATCGAAATAAAATCGGATGATATCCTCCAATTCTTCCTCTTCAAAATAAAGGTCCAGATTGGATTGTAGGGAATTTTCAAATCGCTCTACCAGCTTCTTGTCATTTTCCCAATCGTGATCGTGGTCTCCGGTCATTAGGATGCGTTATGGTTTATTTAAGTTACCAATAAAATTGGTCTCTCAAAGACTCGATTTGTTAATTTTTATTTTCCTCAATCAGAGATCTAATTGTGTCTCTTCAGGAGGCTTGGAGAAGAAACGAAAGCAATCAAAAATAAGTTTACTTTGACCAATCTAAGGTTTCATCCAAGGTAAAATAGTTCGGTTTAAGCAGCTTGTTCACTTTCGAGTTATCGAAAAAAACTTTTTGTTGAGAAATCATTGCTGTTTTCTTATTCAAAGGGCTTTTGCTCATTCCTATCCTCCTGAAAATTGTATTGAAAAACACTGCAACGTGAAGCATCAAAGGGCTCACGGATTTGTTTGGAGCTTTTTTTCCAAATGCTGCTGCCATTCTCTCGAAAAATTCTTTGTAAGAAATTCGCTCCTTATTTAAAATAAAACGTTCTCCCCAGGCATCTTTTTCTACCAATTGTCGGACTTGGCTTGCAGCATCCCGCACATCAATGTAATTCAAATCTCCTTTCGGGTAATAGGAATTACCTTCCATTACGTACTGATAAATATCAGATGAGCTTCGCTCATCAGTAACTTTCCCTAATAAGATAGAAGGATTTACCACGATCAGGTCAATCCCTTCTTGCTCTCCTCTCCACGCTTCCAACTCCGCTAGGTATTTAGAAATTCCATAATCCGTATTCAAAGGAGACTCCACCCATTTATATTTTTCATCCAAAATAGCTAATTCAGGACTTCTGCCGATCGCCGCAACAGAGCTTATGTGAACAAGCTTTTTTGCACCTACGTTAAGCATCGCATTTACAAGATTGGTAGTGCCTCCTACATTGATGTGATCCAAACTATCCCCATCATTCGCATCAAAAGACACTTTTCCTGCAGCATGGATGATTAGATCTATTCCTTCCATAGCAGATTCCAATGAATCCATGTCAAAAAGCTCGCCTTCATGCCAAGTAATCGGAAATGTAATTCCCTCTAGCAGTCGAAGAGATGAGTTCGCTCTGCGAAATCCATGAATCTCCCCCAGCGCAGAAAACTCCCTAGCCAAATAGCTCCCAAATAGACCTGTAATACCTGTAATAAGAATTTTCATCGAGTTCGCTCCCAATCAAAGAGAAGTGTTAAGCAGCTCAAGTTGTTTGATTTTGGGGTACAATTTTGACTTTGGCAAACTCTCCATCATATCCAAATAGCGCGGGTTGTGGCAATCAGTTCCAAAAAATCGTACCAGACCGGCTTCTACCAACATCTCCCCAAAATCTTTCACTGGTTTAGAATAAAAGCCAGTTAAAGACAATAAGTTGACTTGGAAAAGTATCCGTCGATCGGTCAAATCCTGGAGTAGCCCCTTGTCACCTATTAAGTATTGATAGCGTTCCGGGTGAGCAAGAATCGGACGATACCCTGCCATTTCCAATTGAAAGATAATGTCAAGTAGCATTTGGGGCTTGTTGATAAACCCTGTCTCTACCAAGATATAATTATCTCCAAATGTTAATACTTCCTCCCCGTCTTTGATTTTTTCCAAGAAAATCTCATCCATATAGTATTCGGCCGCGGCCTCTATTTCTATGGAAATCCCTTCTCTTTTCACAGCCTTTCGCAGATCCTCCAGGCCCATATTAATGATCTCAGGAGTATTGCGGTAATACTCCGACATGATGTGTGGCGTGGTGATAATTTTACGCAAACCGTAATCTGAAAGTCTCTTGATCAAATGAAGTGATTCCTCCATGGTCTTTGATCCATCGTCGATTCCAGGAATCAAGTGGGAGTGCATATCCACTTCCAACCAACTCAAATCAAAGTCTTCCTGTACTTCTGGCTTTCTTTTAAAAAGATCTAAAATCCCCATTATAAACCTCCTTCACTAGTCCTAAATTTTTCCAAAGTAGGCCAATCGGCATCTTTCTCAGAGGTAATTGGCGCTTCTACTTTCCAGTCAATCTCCAAAGCAGGATCATTCCATAGAATCCCACCTTCACTCTGTTTATTGTAATAATTGGAACATTTGTAGGCGAAAATAGAATCCTCTAACACGGAAAACCCATGCGCAAAACCTGGAGGAACATACATTAAGTTATTTCTACCCGAATCCAGAATAGTGGAATAAAGTTCTCCAAAGGAGGGTGAACCTTTTCTCAAATCTACCACCACATCCAAGACTTTCCCTTGGATTACACGTACCAACTTCGCCTGAGCAAATTCACCTCGCTGAAAATGAAGTCCACGAACGGTCCCTTTTTGGGAGAAACTTTGATTGTCCTGCACCCAGCCATGATCCACACCTGCGGAGGTCAACCAATCAGCTCGATAGGACTCAAAGAAATAACCTCTTTGATCTTCAAAAATTTTCGGAAATATCTCTAAAACACCAGAAATGGGCGCTTTTATAATTTGGGCCATTAGTAGATTTGATTACGGCATTAAATGGCAAAATAACCAACAGACTGAACACTATCCTAATCAATTCTAAGGAAATATGTCGAACTTTGCGCCATCATGTTCAACAATTCGACAAAACATTCCTCGAAAAAGCCATTTCTAAGAAATTAGGAAACTAAATTTTAGCCTTTTGCATTGTTTTGAGATAGAATTCAACTTATGAGTAAACATTCCCGCAAACTTCAAAAACTTCACGAAACAGCACCAAAAGAGGAAACTGCTATTTTGGTCAGTGTTGTTCGCCAGTACCAAACTGAAATACAAACTGAGGAATACTTGGATGAATTAGCATTTCTGACTGAAACACTGGGGCCAAGGACGGTATATCGCTTTACCCAAAAAATGGAAAAGCCGGATATCAAGACATTCGTAGGCTCAGGTAAACTCGAGGAGATTCAAGCTTATATCAAGCATTTCGAAGTGGATATGGTCATTTTCGATGATGATCTTTCCCCTTCACAAATGCGAAATTTGGAGAATGAATTGAAGGTAACCATCTACGATAGATCACTACTTATTCTGGATATTTTCCTCCAAAGAGCCCAAACTGCCCAGGCCAAAACCCAAGTAGAACTAGCACGCTTCCAATATTTACTTCCTCGATTGACTAACATGTGGACTCACTTGGAGCGACAGCGAGGTGGGACAACCACGCGAGGTGGAGCAGGTGAAAAGGAAATCGAAACAGATAAGCGTGATATCCGGGGAAGAATAACACTCCTCAAAGAAAAACTTCGCGAGATAGAAAAACAGGGAGAAACCCAGCGAAAAGGAAGAAAAGGAATCGTCCGGGTGGCAGTGGTAGGCTATACGAATGTGGGTAAGAGCACCTTGATGAACCTGATCACCAAGACAAATATCCTGGCTGAGAATAAGCTTTTCGCAACTGTAGACTCCACGGTAAGAAAAGTAGTTCTGGAGAACGTGCCTTTTTTGCTTTCTGATACGGTGGGATTCATTCGGAAACTACCAACTCACCTGATCGCAGCGTTTAAGTCAACCTTGGATGAGATTAGAGAGGCAGATTTACTCGTACATGTGGTGGATATTTCCCACCCTCATTTCGAAGATCACATAGCCGTAGTTACTCAGACATTGAGCGAGATCAAAGCAGGAGACAAGCCAATATTACTGGTTTTCAATAAAATCGATTTGGTAGAAACCATGCCTAGTGAGGAAGAAAGCATGAAAATGACTGAACTGGAGCTGGAAGAAGCAAGTTTTGTAGATTTTGATGCTTTGGCTGAAGCTTATGGAAAGAAAACTGGAATTCCACCTGTGTTTATGTGCGCTGCCAGCGGAGAAAATGTAAATGAATTTCGTCAAGCACTAATCACAGAGGTGAAAAAGCAACATAGAAAAATATATCCTAATTACTTAGAAGATGAGACTTTCACATTGGAAGGTTAAAGGAAGTTCAGTGGCTATCAAATTATTGATAGCCAACTTTTTTTAGGTTATAAGCTGAGTTTTTTTTCATTTTAATGGTTTTTTGATTATCCTCGCCTAACGATTCAGCGCAATTCTGAGGTCACCCACGCTCATTTTCATGGATTCAGCTAGTTCACAGTATGATATTTTTTTTAATTTAACATCAGACTTAGTTTGCATTGCAGGCTTTGATGGATACTTTAAAAAAGTAAACCCAGCAGTCCAAGAGGTTTTAGGTTATTCCTATGAGGAATTGTATACCACTCCAATTTCACATTTCATTTTTCATGATGACAAAGAATTAACCGCAGGAGTAAGAAGAGAATTATTAAAATCAACTCCTCTATCCAATTTTGAAAACAGGTACGTTTCCAAATCAGGCGAAACAGTTTGGCTTTCCTGGACTTCGCACCCAGTAGAAGATTCCCAATTGGTCTTTGCCATCGCAAAAGTGATTACGCAAAAAAAAGAGTTGGAAGCAGATAGAAATACGCTACTCACCAACCTTACGGAAATTAACAAAGACCTTCGTCATATCGGCCACATGACCTCTCATGATCTTCGGTCACCAGTGAATAATCTTCTTTCAATTTATGAATTGATAGATTTTTCAAAAATCACAGATTCGGATACGTTAGAGCTGATGGATGCATTCAAAATGTGTTGTGAAGATCTAAGAGAAAAGCTTAATTTCTATTCCAAGGAACTTAGAGACAAACAATCGCTTTTTATTCCGATGCATGAGGTAGACCTCAAAAAAATCGTGAAAAACGTAACCAAATCAATTGGTACGCTTCTGAAAAATTCCGCTGCTACGATAAAAACAGATTTCAAAGAAGTCCCAATAATTAAGTCAAACCCAAACTACCTGGAAAGTGTATTTTTAAATCTAATTACCAATTCCATCAAATATAAAAAACCGGGACTAGCACCAATAATTTCGATTTCCGCTAAACAGGTAGAAGATAAAATTGAACTGTCCTTTACTGACAATGGGCTGGGTTTTGATTTGGAAAAAGTAGGAAATAAACTATTTGGCTTTCAGCAGTCTTTTCATTCAAAAAAAGATAGTACAGGAATAGGCCTCTACTTAGTGTACAATCATGTTACTGGTTTGGGAGGTACAATAGAAGTAGAAAGCGCGCCTGCAGAAGGCACTACCTTTCGGATTTCACTAAATGCTTAAAATAAACCTCATCTAGTACTTATTCTGCAAAATATCTCCATACCAAAGACATTACAGGATAGATTGACCAATTATACTTTTTTATTTGGTGCAGTTATGCAAAACCCACAACTTAGCACTAATGAAAAAACCGATATTCCTCCTTCTTTTATTCAGTCTGGCATTTTTCTCTTGTTCTCAGAAAAGCGAGTTTGGTAGCTCCATCAGCACAGATTCCGAACAGGTGAAAGTTGGCAAATCACTCTTTGAAGCAAATTGCAGCACTTGTCATAGTTTTGACCAAAATGGTATAGGACCGAATTTAAGTGGTTTAACACATACCATAGAAACCGAGTGGATAAGAAATTTCATTAAAAATCCTTCGGAAGTAATCCGTTCTGGCGATCCGCGTGGGGTGACCATGCTAGAGCAGTATAAGGCAATTATGCCTCCTTTTGAAAGTTTCACCGAGAAGGAGCTTGACGCAGTTTTAAGTTACCTCCACACATTTGCAGCACTTCCTGACACCGTTCCGATGGTTGGCTTGAAAGATCCTATTTCTGATAGCATTCCTGATTCAGGTGTTCGACTAGAGATAGAATATTTTGCGCAGCTTCCTGCTTCAGATTCAAAAGCACCTTTGGCCAAAATGACCAAAATGGAGCCTGAGCGAAATTCTGGACGCTTATTTATCAACGATCAACGGGTCGGATTATATGAGTTGATCGATGGAAAGCCAAACCTCTACCTTCCAATCACTGAGTATAAATCTGACCTCGTGAGCAAACCTGGATGGGCTACTGGCTTGGCAAGTTTTACTTTCCACCCGGAATTTGATCAAAATGGGATTTTCTATACTGCACATACAGATGCGGGTGGATCACAAATTGCCGATTATGGTTATTCTGACACCATTCGAGTTTTCATGCAGTGGGTAGTAACGGAGTGGAAAGCTGAGGATCCGACAGCTGCCGTATTTAAAGGAACTGACAGGGAATTGCTTCGGATTGATATCCCTACACAGGCTCATGGGATGCAGGAACTGACATTCAATCCCCACGCAAAAAAAGGCGATGAGGATTATGGATTGCTATATATTGGCTTTGGGGATGGAGGACTGACTGAACAGCGGGCAGCCTATTTCTCCGATAGCAGGGGCGCTCTAGTTTATAGTAGTATTCTAAGAATTGATCCACAAGGTAATAACAGCCCAAATGGTAAATATGGAATTCCGCCAGGCAATCCTTTTGCAGAAGAAGAGGGAAAAGCTGGAGAAGTGTATGCTTATGGATTCCGAAATCCCAATCGTGTGTTCTGGGATGCTGATGGAAATATGTTTGCCACAGATATAGGTCAACATTCAGTGGAAGAGTTAAATAGAATAGAACCAGGCAAATTTTATGGTTGGCCGATTCGGGAAGGTCGATTTATCATTAATCCTTATGGTAAGTTTAATGAGATTTTTGCGTTGAATGAAGATGACGGGAATTTTGGAGTGACTTATCCGGAAGTCCAGCTCGATCATGACGAACTGGCGGCTATATTCGCAGGATATGAAATGCCCTATGGAGAACTGAAAGGGAAGTTTATTTTCGGTGATATCCTTTCAGGAAGACTCTTTTTCACAGACCTCAAGGATCTGGGCAAAATGAACGTACAAAGCTGGGGAGTGGTTTTCGAAGGAAAAGAAATGACCCTTTTAGAATTAGTCCAAAATGACAGAGTAGATCTAAAATTCGGGCAGGATGCTGATAACAACATTTATATTATGAGTAAAACAGAAGGCAAAATTTATAAAATCCTGCCTTAACAGGAATTGTAAGTACAGATTGATACTCAACAAACAGCAAAGCCAAATTTTTTAATTTAGAGAAATCTCTATCTCGCTCAGAATGAGTTTGTAAAAAAAGTTTAACATTTTTTTGGAACACAGATTTTTTTGTTTAAAATTGGTCAACCAATTATTGGTCAACCAATTTAAGCCCATGGAAACCTTAAGTAATTTTAAAACAATCAAGCTTGATCATCCTGTAGATATTATTATCAGTCAAATAAGAGATTTGATTATTTCAGGCGAGCTTAACGCGGGTGACAAGCTTCCTCCTGAGCGCAAACTTTCCGAAAAACTTGGCATCAGCAGAACTTACGTCAGAGAGGCTATTAAGAAACTTGAGTTTTACGGCATAGTCAAAACCCACCCGCAAAGCGGAACTATCATCGCAGGTCTGGGAATCACAGCCTTAGAAGGATTGATCTCTGATGTCCTGAAAATGGAAGGAAGTGATTTTCATTCCTTGATAGAGACCCGATTGATTCTTGAATCTCAAACAGTGAGGCTCGCAGCAGAGCGACGGACTGAGGAAGATATTGAAGCGCTACAGGAAGCATTAGATCTCTACGAAGCCAAAGTAAAATCAGGAGCACAGGCTATAGATGAGGATTTACTTTTTCACATCAAAATCGCTGAAGCCAGTAAAAACAATGTGCTCAAATCGCTGATGCTTATCGTCACTCCTGATATTCTGACACATTTCACTAAGCATAATGTCTGTGGTGGAGGCAAGCCATTTGGGGCTTTGCAGGAGCATAAAGAAATCCTTACCCATATCATTAATCAAGACACAACAATGGCAGAATTCGCCATGAAAAACCACCTATCTGAAATCATAAATAAAAAATGAGTAGCCTATGGTAAAAAAAATGGTGGACAGAATCCACCAAATTTCACATCAGGAATATTAAGTACTACTGTATAAAGATTGTCGAGGTCCTAACCGTAGTCTCCCTAATGGATAGCCAAATTTACACAAAAATAGCTATCTATTAAATCACTTACTATCCCTGGTCTCCTACAAAGAAATTTTCTAAACAAAACCCAAAAATGAGACAACCATTACCTAATAAAATTTGGAATGGGCAGGTGATTTATCTAAGAATAGTATCAATATGTATTTGCCTACTTCTGAGCAATACTGCCCATGTCTTGGCCTTCCAAAGTGAATCGGCCTCCACAGTTACCGGTCAAATCATCGATGACCAAGGTCTTTATATTCCAGGAGTGAATATCCTGGTAAAAGGAACAACCACTGCAACAGTATCAGATTCTGACGGAAATTTCCGAATTACTGCAAAACCAACCGACACATTAATCTTTTCATTCATAGGATATACTACTTCGGAAGTCCTAGTCGGAAATCAAAGTCAACTTGCGATTACGCTTTCAGAAGACTTGAAACAACTAGAAGAAATTGTTGTAGTAGGTTATGGCACGCAAAAGAAGTCTCACCTAACTGGTGCAGTATCCAAATTACAGAATAAAACGCTAGGAGATCTTCCTATCCAGCAAGCAGATCAGGCTCTCCAAGGAAAAATAGCAGGTGTACAAATTCAGAATGTAACCTCTGAAGCTGGTGTATCTCCTTCGATCAGAATTCGTGGCAATGCTTCTATCGGAGCAAGTAATGAACCACTTGTAGTAGTCGATGGCTACCCTACTACTGATGGTCTTTCATTCATCAATCCTAATGACATCGAATCTATTGAGGTATTGAAAGATGCAGCATCCGCAGCGATCTATGGATCAAGAGGAGCAAATGGTGTGATCATCGTCACCACTAAAAGTGGCGTGGTAGATAAGCCTTCTTTCAACTTTAAAGTCTTCTCTGGTATCAAAAATCCATACAAAGTACACGACATGCTTACCTCTACAGAATATGTAGAGATGCTTTGGGCTGAGGAAGCCTTAGGCGGCGTAGGCCCGACAATTCACGAAAAAGCGGCTTGGTCACTTGGAAACAATGCTGACTGGCAGGAAGAAGGACTTCGTGAAGGTAGAGTTAGTAGCTATCAGCTTGGAGTATCAGGCGGTAAAAAAGAGTTGACTTACCTGATCTCTGGCGGATACAATGACGAAAAAGGGATGTTAATTAACAACGATTTTCAACGTTTCAACCTCCGAATGAAAATGGATGCGAAATTGAATAAAGTGGTGAAAGTCGGTGTAAACATTAATCCTTCATACACCAAGAATATTCTTCCTGCATCTAACTTCACCGATTACTTCAGAACACCCTCTTTCATGCCTGTGAAACATACTGCTGAGACTTCTGCGCTTACTGGTATTCCAGAGGGAGAATGGGCACATGGAAGACATTTCAACAACCTAACTTACACGTACACCTTGCCAGATGGCACAGAGGAATCAGTGGTAGCTAGACCTTGGAATACTTCCAATAATAACCCAAAGTTCATTAGTGATAACGATACCAGAACTAAGGACTCGTACAGAATTTTAGGTTCTACTTATGTCCAAGTTGATTTCAATGAAAACTTTTACTTCAAAGCATCTCAAGGCGCTTATGTAACCTACACTGAGCAAGAAGAATATAAAAATGAAGGAACGAACAGAGCTGGTGATCCTAATCAGGGTGTGTACGAGAACAGATTAAGGATAGATCTTCTTTCAGAAAACACACTAAACTATTCAAAAACATGGGGTGATCATGACTTCTCAGCATTGGGTGGTTTCACCATTCAAAAAGTTTCCAACACCTATTCAAGCATAGTAGGAACGAATTTTCCAACAGATTATGTGCCTACGCTAAATGGCGCTACGGTTTTGGATTTGGGCAACACATACACTTTGAAAGACGAAAGTATCTTATTGTCCTACTTGGCAAGAGTAACTTATGCTTACAAAAACAAATACCTATTCTCTGCCAGTGCGAGAGCTGATGGTAGCTCAGTTTTTGGACCTGAAAATAGATGGGGATATTTCCCTTCAGTGTCTGCAGGATGGGTAGTGACTGAAGAGAATTTCTTGAAATCAAACACTTTTCTTGACATGTTGAAAATCAGAGGTAGCTATGGCGTCACTGGTAATAATGATATTGAAAACTATGCTTCAGTCAATAGACTTTATCCTGAAAATTACAGTTTCGGATCTGGCACGGGAATATTGAATGCCGGTCTTGCACAGTCAGGCTCTACGTTGGCAAACAAAGCTATTACCTGGGAGAGAACATTCTCTTACAATTTTGGTGTCGATCTGGGCTTCCTTGGAAACAGATTTAATCTATCAGCAGAATTCTATAATTCTATAACTGATCAGCTATTGTTAAAGCAACCAACATTGGCTTTCACAGGCTATACTGAGTTTTGGAATAACATTGGAAAAATTGAAAACAACGGTTTCGAATTGGAACTTAACCTTAACAATATCAACAAAACAAAATTCCAATGGCAAACATCCATCAACTTCTCCCGAGTTAAAAACAAGTTGATCGAATTCAGTGGTGAAGATAGACTTCTTAGCTATGGTGAGAGAAACGAGGTTTACTTGGCGCAAGTGGGTCAGCCGTACATCCAGTTCTTTGGGTACAAGCAAATCGGTGTTTGGAATACGCAGGAAGAAATTGATTCTAATGCAAGCAACAGTCTGGACAGACCAGGAGGTTTGAGATTGCTTGACGCAAATGAAGATGGTGTGATCGACGATGAGGACCGGGTAGTTCTTGGCAATCCATTCCCAGACTTCACTTGGGGTATCACCAACTCTTTTAATATCGGCAACTTTGACTTGAGCATTTTGATTCAAGGTGTACAAGGAATCGACGTATTCAACGGCGATGGTCATTACAATGAGGTCAAAAGAGGAAATAGAGATTATGTGGAAAACAGATGGATTTCACCTGAGCATCCTGGAGATGGCATGACTCCATACAGCACCAATGGTATGGGATGGCAGTTCACAGATTTTATGATCGAAGACGGATCTTATGTCTCAGTTCGTGACATCGTATTAGGATACACCTTGCCTCAGTCGCTTACGGAAAAGATCAAATTGAATAATGTAAGGATCTATGGATCTGCTCAAAATGCACTCTATTTCTTCTCTAAAGACTACAGAGGTATCAATCCAGAAGCGAGATCTACCAGTGGAGCATACGAATCTCCACTTGTGACTGGCTACCAGAGAGGTGCTTTCCCAGTACCAAGAGCATTTGTTTTAGGTGTAGATCTTAGCTTTTAAACCCAAAAAACATGAAAGATATTTCTAAAAATATATGTGCATTTCTCCTTTCAGTAGGAATGCTTACTGGTTGTGATCTATCGCTAGATCTACAGCCGATCTCCGAGATCGGAGAGGGTTCATTCTATCAGACAGATTCTGATTTCACTACTGCGATGGTTGCAGCCTATAACGGTATGCAGGCTCCTTTGACGAATGAATGGGCATTGACCGAATTGAGGTCTGATAATTCCAGAGTTCACAATTCTCAAACATCATCAAACATCTACATTCCACTTCGTGAATTGGATTTGATGACGTTCACCTCAGAGCACTTGTACATCTACAATTACTGGGCTGATACCTATCAGAATATTTCCAGAGTGAACACTATTTTGGACAAACTGGATAATGTAGAAAGCCCTGAATTGCAGGAACAATTACTGGCAGAAAGCAAATTCATCAGAGCATATCATTACTTCAACCTAGTAAGACTCTTTGGAGAAGCATTTCTGGTGGACACAAGGATATCTGCTCAAGATGCGAAAGAAATGACCGTCTCCAGTTCTGACGAATTGTATGAGTTCATCATCAGTGACTTGAATGCTGCTGCTAGCATGCTTCCTCCATCTTATGGTCCAGAATATGCTGGACGAGCTACTTCATGGGCAGCAAAGGCACTTTTGGCAAAAGTATATCGTACTCAAAAGAAATTCGCTGAGGCAGCACCTATCTTGAAAGACATCATTGACAACAGTCCTGCCCGTCTATTAGTAGGAGAAAATGGGTATGCGAGCGTATTTTCTACAAGCAATGAATTGAATGCTGAGATTATTTTCGCAGTGAGATTCAAGTCTGGTGGACTAGGAATTGGTGGGCCATTTGCAAATTACTTTGCTCCGCAAAACAGTGGGTCCTACGTCATCAACGGTGACGGTGATCATTTCAATAGACCTTCTGATGACTTGATCAGTCAATTCTCCGAAAATGACCTAAGATTGAATACCACTTTCCTACCAGGCTATAATGGAGCTGGTGGTGCTTTCGTCCCAGATCCATATGTATCCAAATTCTTCTATGATGTGAGCATCAGCGACGATGCCGAAAATGACATTCCAATCATTCGATTTGCAGATATTCTCTTGATGTATGCAGAAGCTTTGAACGAAACAGGCAATACATCTTTGGGCCTAGACTACCTTAACACAGTTCGTATGAGAGCTGGATTGGACGGTTATGACATTTCCGAAGTAGATTCCAAACAAGCCTTTACGGAAAAATTGCTTTTGGAGCGTCGCTTGGAATTTGCCTTTGAAAATCAGCGATGGTTTGATCTAGTATTATATAATATGGTCGAGGAAACGCTAAATACACAATATGAAACCGAAGTATTCTACTCTGAATATACCTTCGGAATCAGTCCAGTACAATCTGACAAATTACTGCTTCCACTACCTCAGCGTGAAGTAGACATATTTAATCAGGGCAACTAAACCTATGTAGATAGATCCGGTCGGTCTGGTTTACCATGGGGGTTTCCAGATCGGCCATCCTTCTTAAGCATATGCTTAAGACTAGCCACCGCTTTGTCTTTTCATTAAAGAAAACCAAGGACAATCCGTCCAAAATCAAATGAACCATCTTAGGAATTACCTCTTCTTTCTCTTCTTATTCATAGCTGTAAAAGCCATGTCTCAGAATGAAACTAAGGAATATCCTATGCCTTCTGAGGAGTCATTTTTTGAAACATTACCCGACTCTATTTCGGGATTTGCAGAAATAAAGAGCCTTTACACCGATGGAAGTCGTACTGAAGCTATAAAACAACTGGCTTCCTATTTCAAAGTCAAAGCAGCAGAAAGATTCTTTTTTAACTGGCAAAATGTACCTCAGCGCATGACTGAGTACAATGAAATATATCCTTCTGCAGCCAAAAGTCACCTTAAATACGCGCAAGATCATACAAGTGATTTTTCGGCTTCTACTTCGTGGAGATTACCTTTTGTAAACAAGGCAGGCAAACAAATGGATGCCTATGCCATCAGACATTTATTTCGTCAGCACAAAGCAGGCGATTTAGCATTTAGCTTTTTTCTTTCAGACAAAGCAGAATACTTACCATATTTCACTGAGCATGTGAAAAGCCTAGGTTCTGCCTATCAAGCTGGAACTATAGAATTGATCGAAGATGGAAATGGAGCCTACGAGGCTTTCCGTGGGGGAAATAGAATAGAAAACTGGGTGCTGGCACATCATTTATTTCTGGCTTCGGAGAAATACTCGGCCGAAGACCAGGTACTAGCCATGCGTATGTTCTTACATCATGCAGAGGTCCTTTACCACACCAACCAATCCTTCAATTACGGGAATCACCAGACCAAAGGAATGGTAGCATTGGCAGTAATCTCAATGATGTATCCGGAATTTGATACGAATAAAAAATACTATGACTTTGCGATAGCTATCCTAGGCGAGCACCTAGAAAAGGAAGTCAATGCTGACGGGTTTCAATTTGAGCGCTCCTTCCACTATCACGTGGGAGATATAGACAATTATTTCCGCGTATATAAACTGGCTCAAATTACAGGAAGTCCTATTCCTGAAGCTTGGTCAGGCAAACTGAAAGCAATGTTTTCGGCGACGCTAGCTATAGCTCTACCCAATAAAAATGCCCCAGTCATACAGGACGACACTGATCAACCGATGGCTACTCAGAATAATCTGGGTGAAATCATGGCACTGGGCTACGCGCTTTTTCCTGAGCCAGAATACGGATACTTAGCCGCAAATCACCCGTCCGAGGAATACTATTGGTTGCTGGGAAAAGCCGACTTGGAGAATCTTCAAGGAAAAAAATCTAAGAAACCCACCGTCAAATCCACTGCACTGGAATCTACTGGATATTATGTATTCCGAGAGGGCTGGAAAGAAAATGACCTCTACATGCTCATCAGTACAGGAGTTTCAAAGGAAAAGCCAGATCACCAGCACGGCGACGTTTTAGGTTTTCAACTTTTTGCCAATGGCGAGATGCTGATGCCAAATTACCAAGTTCGCTATCCATTGCCCGAATTCCAGTTTTTCAAAAATTCCTGGGTGAAAAATGTCGCATTGGTGGACTCAATCCCACAAGGCCAAGACTGGACTGGAAATCAAGGAGGAAGTGGTTTTGGTAAGTTTCAGACTTTACCGAAAGCTTTGGTCAGCCAATGGGAGCCAAAAGGTGAGATTCAGGCTTTCCGCGGATCACACGATGGATACCAAACCATAGGGGTGAATTATGGACGTACGATCTATTATTTCTCTGGAGATTTCTTTCTGATCCTTGATGAGTTTGAAGGAGAAAGAGCGCATGAATTCTATCAGAATTTTCAAGGAAACTACTCCTTGGAAGAGACTCCGATGATAGCAAGAGCTAATCTAGCTAACGCTTCAGGACTGGACATCATCCAGCTTGGGGACCAAATTTCAAATGCAAAAATAAGTGGTAATAAAGGCAAGAACCGAATCACTTTCCAATCAATAAGTGCTAACAAACATCGCTTCACCACCATCATAAAGCCTTATGGAAAATACGAAGACCGCACTTCTTTACCTAAATCTGATGGAACCATGACCGTGGGTGAATGGCAAATCAATAAAGGCAGCAGCCAGGTAATGGCAGATTCTTACGTAGCAGAATACATTTTCAAAAAAGATGAAATGACCTTCTTGGTTGGCATGACCGAGATGACGCTAGGAAGCCAAACCTTTTTATCCGCAATCCCAGCTGACGTTTTGATCAGCACGATGGATGGGAAGTTGGAAATCAAATCCTTCGGAGAAAAGGAAATAACCTTAAGAAGTAACGGCCAGGATTTCACAATCTCTGCGCTAGAAACCTTGACACTAAACCCAACTCAATGACTAAGTCAATAAATAATTTGAATTATTACCTCAGCTGGGCCCTGCTTTGCCTGCTTCCAATGGGATGTCAAAGCAAGCAGAGCCACTCAGTAGTGAAAAATAAAACCGAGTATGATTCTGCTGTAAAATCTCTTAAGCCCGGAGATACCTTATTTCTCGCAAATGGTGTTTGGAAGGATGTGGAGTTAGTATTTGAAGGAAAAGGAACAGCTGATTCCCTGATCGTACTCCTAGCAGAAACTCCCGGAGAAGTATTTATGGAAGGCAAATCCAATCTGAGTATAGCCGGCGAATATTTAGTCGTGAAAGGGTTAGTTTTCAGAAATGGCTACACTCCATCCGGAGAAGTGATTTCATTCAGAAAAGACAGTAAGAATCTTGCATTCAACTCTAGAATCACGGAATGTGTGATTGATAATTACAACAATCCGGACAGAAACGCTCAAGATTCCTGGGTTATGATGTATGGACAAAACAACAGATTTGATCACAATCATATCGAAGGAAAGCGAAATCAAGGAGTGACGATGGCTGTGCGACTGAATTCTGAAGACAGTCAAGAAAATCACCACAGCATCGACCATAATTACTTTGGCCCACGCCCAATCTTAGGCTCAAATGGCGGCGAGACGCTTCGTGTGGGCACAAGTCAATATTCCCTGAGCAACTCAAACACACTAATTGAGAATAACTATTTCGATAAGTGTAATGGGGAAACTGAGATCATTTCCATCAAATCTGGAGGAAACATTATCCGCGGAAATGTTTTCTTCGAATCAAAAGGATCACTGACCCTGAGACATGGAAATGGCAACATCGTGGAAAGAAATATCTTTCTAGGAAACGGTCAACCAGAGACAGGTGGCATCCGCGTGATCAATGCAGATCATAAGATTGAAAACAACTACATGCAGGATCTCACCGGGGATAAATTCCGTGCAGGCATCACAGTGATGAACGGGGTGCCCAATTCCAGTATCAATCGGTATCACCAGGTGAAAAATGTGCAAATCAATAATAACACATTTGTGAATGTAGCGCACATTGAATTGGCTGTAGGTAGTGACGAAGAGAGGTCAGCGATTCCGATGAAAAGCCATTTTACCAACAACTTGATTTTCAACGAAAATCAAACTGATAATTTTAAAGCCTACGACGACATTTCAGGAATTTCCTTTACGGGAAACGTCTCTAATTTTTCTTCCACGCTTATTCCAAATGGCCTGAGCAATCAGTCATTAAAATTTCAAAAAGCCGAAAATGGTCTGATGTATACATCTGATGCGAGCAATTCTATCGGAGCTCCAGCAGATTTGGTAGTGGTACAAAAGTCTGAAACTGGCACTTCTTGGTACCCAAAGGTTTCTAAAGAAATCGTCTTTTCTACTGGAAAAACTATTCCAGTATCTCCGGGATTGAATACGATCGCCGATGCATTGGAAAATGCTGAAACTGGCGATATACTGGATTTAGCAGCTGGATCTTATCAACAGAGCAAAGTGCTGGAAGTCAGCTTCCCATTGACTGTAAAAGGTGGGTCGGACTCTGAAATCAGCTTTGAGGGAACTCATCTATTTGAGATATACGATGGTGGTGCTTTGAGATTGGAAGGCATCAAAGTCAATGGAATAAATTCTGCTGATGCTGCCGGAAACGCGGTAGTAAGGCTAAATAGATCTGGTACACTGAAAAATTACAAGTTGGAAGTTAGCCAGAGTGAGTTTGTAGACATGACGGTCAACCATTCATTCAATTTCTTAGAAGCTTCAAAAGGCAGTTTTGCTGATACCGTGCTGATCAGAGATTCCAAGTTTGAAAACTTCACTGGATCTATACTCACCCTTAATAAGGAAACAGATGATCTGGGCAAATACAACGCTGAATATGTGATTTTGGAGGGAAATTCCTTTTCAAATATCGGAGGAAAAGTAGTGGATATGTATAGAGGTGGGACAGACGAAAGTACGTTTGGACCTTACCTCATCGCAAGCAATAACCAACTTACAACGGTCGGAAAAAACAGTAGAAATCAAGACGGAGCTTCCCTAGTAATACATGGAGCACAATGGGTGCTGGTCACAGGCAATTCCTTTACCTCCTCATCTCCAATAAAATTGGTGGAAACAGTAGGGACACCCATGCTGAAATTTTCGGATAACGATTTTGATATGCCTTCTTTATTCACCCACGCAATCAAATAACAATGACCCGAACCCAACTATTATTACTGGCTTTAAGTTTCTGCTCAAGCTTTTGCTTTGCGCAACAAAAAATCCCTTCAGCTGAAAGCAAACTTCTTCTTACATCCAAAGGTGTGAAGGACTACAGATTTTTGGCAGAAAAATATCCAAAAGCTGTGCAACAGATAGAGGAAATGAAAGCCAAAGTCGAAGCAGAAATGGCTGAGCCTATCAATGTACCGATCCCAAAAGATGCGGGTGGCGGCTTCACCCACGAGCAGCACAAAGCAAATCAACTCTCCATTTTCCAAGCAGGTGTACTTTATAAGTTAACTGGAGAGAAAAAGTATGCGCAGCATTCGAAAGCCCTGTTGAACGCCTATGCTAAAATGTACAAGATGCTTCCGCTGCATCCTGAGAAAAAGGAGCAGACTCCAGGAAAGCTGTTTTGGCAAAGTTTGAATGATGCCGTGTGGCTAGTCTATACCGTTCAGGGCTTCGATGCAATCAAATCCTATTTGACACCTGAAGAGCGGGATTACCTCAAAACAGAGTTATTTGAGCATTATGTGGAATTTCTAAGTGTAGACGGCGCGGAAACCTTCAATAAAATCCATAATCATGGTACTTGGGCTCTAGCGGCGGTAGGGATGACTGGTTATAGTTTGGAAGTAGATGAGTGGGTGCAGATGGCATTGAAAGGTACCGCTGCAGATGGATCAGGTGGCTTTATTGCCCAGTTGGATCAGCTCTTTTCTCCAGACGGCTATTACGCCGAAGGCCCTTATTACCAAAGATATGCATTGCTACCCTTTGTGGTTTTTGGTCAGGCCATCGCAACTAATAATCCAGAACTGAAAATTTTTGAACACCGGAATGCTATTCTGACTAAGGCCATTTATACAGCCATAGACCTGACCTATGCGGGTCATTTCTTCCCGATCAATGATGCGTTAAAAGAGAAAAATCTGAAAACCTCCGAGATGGTTTTTGGAGTGGATATCGCCTACAGCATTACCAAGGATGCCTCCCTACTGTCTATTGCAGAATACCAGCAAAATTTTGCTCCCATCGATGGTGGGTTTGGCGTTGCAGCAGCAGTAGCAGCTGGATTGACTAAGCCTTATGATTTCAAATCTATACGGGTGAGAGATGGGAATGACGGAACAGAAGGAGGTTTGGCCATTTTCAGAGCAGAGTCCTATACCAATTCCTCTGCATTAATCTACAAGTACACAGCACAGGGAATGGGTCATGGTCATTTCGACAAACTGACCTGGTTGTATTACGACAATAATTCTGAAATCATTCGTGACTATGGTGCAGCCAGATTTTTGAACATTGAAGCCAAATATGGTGGACATTATTTGGCTGAAAACAATACATGGGCTAAGCAATCCATCGCACACAATACGGTGGTAGTTGATGAAAAAAGTCACTTCGGCGGAAAGTTATCCACAGCTGAGAAAGCTTTTCCAACTGAATTAATTTTCGATGTAAGTGATCCAGATTACCAAATCGCAAGCGCCGAAATAGAAGGAGTTTACGAAGGTGTAAAGTTCACTCGTACAATGATCTATCTGAAAGATGAAGCCTTTGAATATCCGGTGGTCCTCGATCTTTTCGAAATAGAATCTAATGAGGCACATCAATATGATCTACCAATTCATTTCAATGGGCAATTTATTCACTTAAATGTGCCACTGCAGGCGAACAGTACACAAATGAGCCCGCTAGGAAAAGCTAATGGCTACCAGCATCTCTGGAATATGGCTCAAGGAAAAGCTCACGACAAGCTCAGTCAATTTACTTGGCTGCTGGATAACAGATTCTACACCTGGAGCACCAAAACCAGCGCAGAGGATGAATTGATCGTGACTGAATTAGGGGCAAATGATCCGGATTTCAATCTTAGAAATGAGCGCTCCATTATCCTTAGAAGTACAGGTCACGGCAATCACTATTTCCTCTCTGCTTTGGAAACCCATGGCGATTTTGACTCCAAAAATGAAGTGACTATGAATGCCTCCAATCAAATCCAAGCACTGGAACTTACAGTAAAAGACGGAAAAAAATCAATAGTGGTAACAACCAAAGATTCAGGGATCAAAAACTACGAAATCAATTAGTAATCAAACTAGTACATCTAAATAAAGAACGCATGAAATTTCAAAGTGACATATTTCAAAAAGGGGAAGATATCAAGTGGGAAGTGGTAGGTGAAGGCGTGAAGCGTCAGATCATGGGACACGATGATAAAATTTTGATCGTAAAAGTTTTTTTCGAGAAAGGAAGCATAGGACCGATTCACGATCATTTTCATAGTCAGGCTACCTACGTAGAATCTGGGGAATTTGAAGTCAATATAGGTGGAGCCAAAAAAGTACTTAAGGCTGGAGATGGCTTTTACATTCCTCCTCACGAGCCACACGGTGCGGTGTGTTTAGCTGCTGGAGTCTTGATAGATGTCTTCAGCCCAATCAGAGAGGATTTCTTCACAGGAGAAAAGTATAAATAATGAAAAAGGTAAAAGGACTACGATGGTTGGTAGTGTGTCTTGTCGGCCTAGCTACCGTCATCAATTACATCGATAGAAACGCGCTCGCGGTCATGTGGCCGGGAGTGGCGGAGGATTTGAACATGGGAAAGGAAGATTATGCATTGATTCTCTCCTTCTTCATGATCGCCTACGCCTTAGGGCAGACAGCCTTTGGGAAAATCTTTGATCAAATCGGTACACGCTTTGGCTTTTTGCTCTCCATTTCTATATGGTCAATTTCCATCGCATTACATGCAGTGGCCAAATCTGTTTTGTCCTTTGGAATCTTCAGATTCACACTTGGATTTGGGGAAGCAGGCAACTGGCCAGGAGCTACTAAGGCAAACGCAGAATGGTTTCCTGTCAAAGAAAGGGCTCTAGCACAAGGAATTTTCAACTCAGGAGCATCTTTGGGCGCAGTCATCTCAGCCCCAATTATTGCTTGGATGTACGTGACAATTGGTTGGCAGATGACCTTCGTTTGCATAGCGGCGTTGGGATTACTATGGATTATTCCTTGGGTAATCGTGTACAAATCCTCACCTGACAAGCATCCTTGGATCACAGAAGAAGAGCGGAATTACATCATCAAAGGCCAAAAGCCAGAACCTGAGCCTGACGATATAGCTCAGGAGGAGGAATATGTACCTACGCTACGGGAACTATTAAAACTAAAACAAAGCTGGGCTATCATCTTGATGCGCTTCTTTATCGATCCCGTTTGGTGGTTATTCGTGTCTTGGCTTCCTATTTATCTCGCAGATCAATTTGGCTTCGACGTGAAGCAAATCGGGCTATTCGCTTGGGTTCCTTACGTAGGAGCGGCAGTTGGAAGTTTATTCGGAGGATGGCTCGTAGGTGTCTGGCTCCGCAAAGGCTGGTCAGTCAATAAAGCCAGGAAAACGATTATTTATCTCGGATGCCTGATCATGATCCCACCGTTGATCTTGACGGCTTATGCAGCGACTCCATTGATCGCAGTATTATTAATCGCAGTGATTCTTTTCGGTTTCCAAATCGCAATCGGCAATATCCAGACACTTCCAAGTGATTATTTCTCAGGCAAATCTGTAGGCTCCTTAGCTGGAGTTAGCGGATCTGCTGCAGTGATTGGAGTATTGATTACGATCTGGCTAGTTCCAGTAATCACAGCAACATCTTACGTTCCTTTCTTCGTGTTGGGAGCATCCCTAGTACCCCTAGCTTTAGTATCATTTGCACTGCTAGGAGGCAAAATCAAACCAGTAACTAATCTCATTTCAAAATAAATTTAATTCGAACAGTATGAACCTATCAGGAAAAGTAGCAATCGTAACAGGCGGTGGAAGAGACATCGGTAAGGAAGTATCCAAAAAATTAGCAGCACTAGGCGCTAAAGTAGTGGTCAATTATTTTGACAATAAAGAGCAGGCTGAGGAAACTTTGGCGGAAATAAAAGCGGACGGCGGCGACGCGATTTTGGTGCAAGGTGATATGACAAGCGAGGCTGAGGTTGCTAACCTAGTTTCAGAAACAACAAAAGCTTATGGAGATGAAGTACATATTTTAGTGAATGTGGCTGGTGGATTAGTTGCTAGAAAGACGTTGGAAGAAATGGATCTTGATTTCTTCAGCTTCCTATTGAAATTGAACCTTACTTCTAATTTCCTAGTGACCAAGGCTGTCGTTCCTCATATGAAAAGCGGTGCTTCTATCGTGAACTTCGCTTCTCAGGCAGGTCGTGACGGTGGCGGACCGGGAGCATCTGCATATTCGACTGCAAAAGGTGGCGTGATCACCTTTACTAGATCTATGGCAAAAGAACTTGGACCAAAAAACATCCGAGTAAACTCTCTTTGCCCAGGAATGATTGCCACAACTTTCCACGATACCTTTACTAAGGACGAAGTACGTGAGAAAGTTGCAGGTGGAACTCCTTTAAGAAGAGAAGGAAAAGCAAAAGAAGTAGCTGACTTGGTTGCCTACCTTGCTTCTGATGAATCTTCATTCGTCACAGGAACTAACATCGATATAAACGGAGGATTACTATTCTCTTAAGTATGAGTAATACCATTATCCAAAAAAGACTGGTAGCAATGCCAGTCTTTTTTTTTATGATGTTCTTGTTAAAATATATCTCCAAAGCATTAATAATTGAGGTTCATTTTTGGAAATTCTCCTTTTCTAAAGATGGCAAGGGGGATTTACAAACCAAATCTACCCTCAGAACCCGCACTATAGCTGGTATAACTTTTTCTAGTTGCCCATTGAAATAGGAATTCAAAAATTCCGTATTTTCAACTGCTATGTTCGACTTCATCAATCAGCTATCAGTTGATATCATTTTTTTTGGTAAGGTAATTACCCGCGAACTGTTAATTGCAAACCCTTGGTATTGTCTAGACGAAACCCGAAAGATTAACTGCTATTACACCTTCTTTAAAGATGGCACTTCCGTCAAAGCTGAAAACGGAGATGAGTATGAACTGGATTGGAAATTAAGTCCAGAAGGGATTTTGGAATTTATAGACGACATCGATCCTCCTCTGCGGTTTGAAGTGAAAGCCTTGGGCAATGAAATGATCGTTTTCAAATATCCTGAAGGAATGACTGGACTCGTGCTTTTCACAGAAGCAAAAGCCAAGGAAGTCCTGATCCCGTTTTTAAATTAATTTCCCGAAATATTCATCGTCCCTACGTAGTAATCTTTATCCACAACGATTTTGGCACTCTTCTTCGAAACATCTTCCGATTTCCATTGCTGAGTAGGTTTCAAAACCATTTCCTTTCCATCGACATAGATTTTCACCGGCATATCGAATCCATCGATTACATTTTCCCAGCGGTAAAGCAACTCACCATCTTTCAGGTTATAGCTAAAAATCGGAATGCGAATATCTCTTAAATATTGATCAAAAACTGGCTTAAGGTTGATCCCAGTCTTTTGGGAAATATAATTTTCGATCTGGCGAGTGGAGACAGTTTTATGATAAAACTCAGAATTCACCCCTCTCAAAATTGATCTCCATTTCTCATCGTCGTTCACAATCTGCCGGATGGTATGTAGCATATTGGACCCTTTGTAATACATATCACCAGATCCTTCGGAATTCACATTATAAGTTCCGATGATTGGTATATCATTGCTGATGGCCATCCTGGTTCCGAGAACATATTCGCTGGAAGCTTCTTTTCCGTAGAAATAATCCAAGAAAAGATTCTCAGAATAAGCCGTAAAACTCTCGTGAATCCACATGTCCGCGACATCCCGATAGGTGATATTATTGGCAAACCATTCGTGCCCTGACTCATGGATGATGATAAAATCAAACTTCAATCCCCAGCCTGTTCCGCTGAGATCACGACCCAAATAACCATTCTCAAACTCGTTACCATAAGTCACAGAACTCTGGTGCTCCATGCCCAAATAAGGCGCTTGAACTAATTTATAGCTGTCTTTATAAAAAGGATATGGCCCAAACCAATACTCAAACGCCTCCATCATTCGTGGAGCATCTTCAAATTGCTTTTTGGCCTTTTTCAAATCCTCCCGCAGCACATAATAATCCATGTCCAGTTCACCCTTTTCACCCGCATATTTCTCTCCGAAATAGACGTAATCACCCACGTTGATATTGATCCCGTAATTATTGATCGGGTTTTTCACTTCCCAGTGGTACGTTTTTGTCTTTGCAGGCTTGTCATGATCCGTTTTGATTAAACGGCCGTTGGACACATCCATCAGGTTTTCTGGCACAGTAACAGACATCAACACTCCCTGATCTGGCTCGTCATAGCCGTGATCTTTGTTAGGCCACCAGATACTCGCGCCTAGTCCCTGATTGGAATTTGCAATAAAAGGCAAACCATTGCTGTCTTTGCTCCATGTCAATCCTCCATCCCAAGGAGGACGAACTGCCTCCACGGGAGTTCCTGAAAATGTAAGGACAACTTCCTTTTCTTCTCCTAATGGCTGGCCAGATTTCATTATAATAAAATGTGCACTTCCATCATGCTTGATTTCCAATTCTACTCCATCTTGCACCGCTTTGGTGAGTTGCATAGGCGCTTGCAAGTCAATCTGCATGCGCTTTGCATCTTCCAGCACTTTGTATCGCACAGTATTTTTGCCTGAAAGCGACTTGGTCTCGGGGTCTACTGCTACTTCCAAATGATAATATTGCAAATCCCACCAGGCTCGCTCAGGAGTGATCGTACC
>TARA_R110002020_G_scaffold400596_5_pt1 | contig 24272 bp, 21 predicted proteins | sample TARA_R110002020 | Tara Oceans TARA_R110002020 (sample SAMEA4396489) | marine metagenome | biome: Westerlies Biome; feature: [MES] marine water layer (ENVO:01000295) within the mesopelagic zone...; material: water (ENVO:00002006), including particulate matter (ENVO:01000060) such...
CATCACGGCATCAATCACATGGATGACGCCATTCGATTGTTTGACATCCGCAATGGTCACTGTCGCCGTTGTGCCATTCTCGTCTGTCAGCGTGATCATGTCACCGTCCATACGCGCCTCGAGGTTGCAGCCGCCCAGCGTGGGAACGACATGCATGCCGCCATCGTCAGAGATCATGCCACCGATCGCTTCGGACATCGCATCCGCTGCAACGACGTGGCAGGTCAGAATTTTGGTCAGCAATTCTTTGTTTTCCGGCATCAGGACAGTCTCGACTGTGCCTTCGGGCAGTGCCGCAAAGGCTTCGTCTGTTGGTGCGAACACTGTGAAAGGGCCCTCACCCTGAAGGGTGTCGACCAGCCCTGCGGCCTGAACGGCTGCGACCAGTGTGGTGTGAATGGGTGAATTCACGGCGTTCTCGATGATGTTTTTCTCTGCCAGCATCTCGGCACCACCCACATCGGGGTTCTTGGCGTGACCGGCGGCAAACGCCAGCGTGGCGGTCAGGGACAGGGCAGTGGCGGCAAGAAGTGATTTGGTAAACATGATGTACTTTCCTCGGGTTTGGCAGACCTTTTTGGCCGGCTTCCCCCCAACCACGCAGCACGCGGTCAGGGAGTTTCAGGAAAGATTTATTTCTTACAGAACTTTGTCTACGACCGCTTTCAACCGGCCCAGAGTGCCTTCCACATCGTAAAGCTTGTCCAGACCGAACAAGCCCAGACGGAACGTGCTGAAGCCATCAGGCTCACCCACTTGCAGCGGCACACCAGCAGCGATCTGCATGCCGTGCGCCATAAACGCCTTGCCGCTCTTGATCTCGGGATCATCCGTATAGCACACCACAACGCCCGGCGCGCCATAGCCGTCCGCAGCGACCGATTGCACCCCCTTGTCCGCCATCATCGCGCGCACCCCCTCACCCAGCTGCCACTGCGCTTCTTTCAGCCGCTCAAACCCGTATCCCTTGGTTTCCACCATGGTATCGCGGAAGACGCGCAGCGCATCCGTGGGCATTGTAGCGTGATAGGCGTGTCCGCCGTCCAGATAGGCCTGCATGATTGCATGCCACTTCGCCAGATCCAGCGCGAAACTGTCGGATTTCGTCTCCCCCAGACGCGCCACGCCACGCTCGGACAGCATCACCAGACCGGCACAGGGCTGCGCACTCCACCCTTTTTGCGGGGCCGAGATCAGCACATCAACGCCCAGCGCCTGCATGTCCACCCAGGCACAGCCTGACGCGATGCAATCCAGCACCATCAGTGCGCCCACCTCATGCGCCGCAGCGGCCATAGCGGTGATGTAGTCATCGGGCAGGATCACGCCCGCCGATGTCTCCACATGCGGCGCAAACACCACCTGCGGCTTTTGGCTGCGGATCGCATCCACCACATCATCAATCGGTGCAGGCGCATAGGGGGCGGGCGTGGCATTGCCCTGCGCGCGGGCCCTCATCACGGTGGTGTTGGCGGTCAGCCCGCCGGTCTCGATGATCTGGCTCCAGCGATAGGAGAACCAGCCGTTGCGCACCACCAGCACATCGCGGTCACGGGCAAATTGGCGCGCCACCGCCTCCATCCCGTAGGATCCGCCACCGGGCACCACCACCGCGGACGCCGCGCCATAGACCTCACACAGCATGGCGTGGATGTCGCGCATCACCTGCTGGAACGCCCCGCTCATGGAGTTGAGCGAGCGGTCCGTAAACACAACCGAGAATTCTTCCAGCCCTTGCGGGTCCACGTCATCAAGCAATGCCATGTCCGTCTCCTTTTTACATCATCTGCGTCCTGCATAGGAAATACAGCGCCCCGTGCCTAGTCACTGCTTTACCACAGCCGCATCACAGCGGCCCCGCCAGCCGCTCCTCGCTCAGCAACACATTCGCCTCCACGTCCCCCACGCCCGGTAAGGTCATCACGCGGCGGCGCAAGACCCTCTCGAAATCAGGCAGATCACGCGCCACCACACGCAGCCGGTAATCATAGAGGCCCAGCACATGCTCCACGGTCTGCACCTCGGGGATGGCCGTCACTGCCCGCTCGAAATCCTCAAGGCTCACACGCCCGCGCAGCGCCAGCTTGACCCCCAGAAAAACCGTCACGCCAAAGCCCAGCTTTTCAGCGTCCAGCCGCAACTCGCGCCCGGCGATCACGCCTGCCGCCTCCAGCCGTTTGATCCGCCGCCAGGTCGCAGGCTGGCTCAGCCCCAGCCGCCGCCCCAGCGCGCCCGCACTCTGCCCCGCATCCCGCGCCAGCGCTCGCAACAGGCGGCGGTCCAGATCATCCAGCACAGTCACAGCGGCAACCCCTCGCTGGTCTTGATCCGCGCCACATGCATCAATGCCTCGATTTCCGAGATATGCGGCAGCGTCAGGATCTTGTTGCGGTAAATCGCCTGATAATGCGCCATGTCGCGCGCAATGATCGACAGACGCACATCCACGCGGCCCAGAAAGGTCTGCACCTCGATCACCTCCGGCACCTGCCGTGCGCCTGCCAGAAACACATCAAAGGCGTTGCCCTGCGTCTTGTCCAGCGTGACCCGCAAGGACACCTCGACCGCATACCCGAGCGCCGCCCAATCTATCACAGCGCCGACACCCTTCAAAATGCCGAGCTCCTGCATCCGTGCAATGCGGCGCGTAGCCCGGCCCGTGGTCATGCCTGCACGCTCGGCCAGCTCCCCCTGTGACAGGGTCGGTTCCGCCTGCCAGTAGCGCAACAGCCGCCGATCATCGTTATCAAGCATGATTTTAACACCAATTCTATATATGACGCATTATTTTCTTCATTTTGCCTCTTAAACTCATAATCCTGCAATGGCAAACCGCGCAAACATCCCTATTGTCCGCTTCAGATCAACCAAAAGGATAAAACCATGCGCGTTTATTATGACCGTGACTGCGACGTTAACCTCATCAAGGACGCGAAAGTCGCGATCCTCGGCTATGGCTCCCAAGGCCACGCCCACGCGCTGAACCTGCGCGACAGCGGCGCGAAGAACCTTGTGGTCGCCCTGCGCGAAGGCTCGCCTTCCGCGAAGAAAGCCGAAGGCGAAGGTCTGAAAGTCATGGGCATCGCAGAAGCGGCAGCTTGGGCCGATGTGATCATGTTCACCATGCCCGACGAACTTCAGGCAGACACCTATAAGAAATACGTCCACGACAACATCCGCGAAGGCGCCGCAATTGCGTTTGCCCATGGCCTGAACGTACACTTCGGCCTGATCGAACCCAAAGAGGGCGTGGATGTGATCATGATGGCCCCCAAAGGCCCGGGCCACACCGTGCGCGGCGAATATGTCAAAGGCGGCGGTGTGCCGTGCCTCGTGGCCGTCAACCAGAATGCCTCCGGCAAAGCGTTGGAAATCGGTCTGTCCTATTGCTCCGCCATCGGTGGCGGCCGCTCGGGCATCATCGAGACCGACTTCCGCGAAGAGTGCGAAACCGATCTCTTTGGTGAGCAGGCAGTCCTGTGTGGCGGTATCGTCGAGCTGATACGCATGGGTTTCGAGACGCTGGTCGAAGCAGGCTATGAGCCCGAAATGGCCTATTTCGAGTGCCTGCATGAAACAAAGCTGATCGTGGATCTGATCTACGAAGGCGGTATCGCGAACATGGATTACTCCATCTCCAACACGGCCGAGTATGGCCAGTACGTCTCCGGCCCGCGCATTCTGCCCTACGCAGAGACCAAGCAGCGCATGAAAGACGTGCTGTCCGACATCCAGACCGGCAAATTCGTTCGCGACTTCATGCTGGAAAACTCCGTGGGTCAACCAACGCTGAAAGCGTCACGCCGCGCCAACGACGAGCACCAGATCGAAATCGTCGGCGGCAAGCTGCGCGACATGATGCCTTGGATCTCTGCGGGCAAGATGGTCGACAAATCCAAGAACTAAGATCTCAACGAAAAAAGGCCCGGGCACTTGCTCGGGCCTTTACCTTTTGCGGTGAAGGGATGAGGATCTCATTGGGTGAGGTAACGCGCCGGGTAGGCTATCGTGTCACACATCCGCCGGATCACCTTTTGAGCTTTTATCCTTCGCCAATGTCGATTTCGGCGCAGACGGATCATCCCGCCGTTGGTCGACCTTGCGCTTCGAATATAATGCGATGCCGATCATGATGGCGAATGTAACAATCGCCAAGGCTCCTGTGAAAATTGTCCAGTCCATAGTTTTGCTCCCGCTGATTGCTTAAGGGTAGAACGAATGACGCTACGTAAGGTTCCCGGGACGCGCGCCAATGTCACAGCCGACGTGACAGGAGCCCTTGCCCCGACGCGTCCTTTGCCCCTATCTGGCGGGATGAACAGCACTCCCAAAATCACCGCGCTCAGCTGGCTTATGGTTGCAATCCTGGGCCTGACATGGGGCGGCACCTTCATGGTGACAGAGGTGGCGCTGGCCGGTGGGATGCCGCCCTTCTGGCTGGCCGCCTCACGCACGGGATTTGCCGCCGCGTTGATGGGCATCATCTGGATGGCCATGGGGCGGCCGCTGTTTACCGGACCGACCAGCCGCAGCGACAAAGCCAATCTTCTGATCATCGGCAGTCTCAGTTCGGCGGTGCCCTTTTCGCTGCTGGCTTGGGGACAGCAATATGTCTCGTCGGGTTTTGCGGGGGTCTCCATGGCGGCTGTGGCGCTGATCGTGCTGCCGCTCGCACATTTCACCGTTCCCGGAGAGCGGATGACACCGCGCAAGATCGCGGGTTTTCTCATCGGTTTTATCGGCGTGGTGATTTTGATCGGCGGGCAGGCCTTTGAGGCGACCGGTGCCGCGTTCGAGCCTGCGGGCCGTGTCGCTTGCGTGCTGGCGGCGGGTTGCTATGCGACAGGCTCCATCATGCTGCGACGCCTGCCCGCCGCCCATCCCATCGGGCTCGCGACGGTGTTGTTGCTGATCGGAACCTGCATTTCAGTCCCTATCGCCTGGAGCGTGGAGGGGCCGCCACCGCTGCCCGCACCGGAGTTACTTGGCGTACTGGCCTTCTTGGGGCTGGTGCCCACGGCAGGGGCCAATTTTCTGCGGGTGTTGGTTGTACGCAGCGCGGGGCCAGTTTTCATGTCTCTGGTCAACTATCAGGTGCCGCTGTGGTCGGTCATCCTAGGCGCGCTCATTTTGGGCGAGGCGCTACCCCGCTCTTTGCTGCTGGCGATGGCGCTTATCCTGACAGGGGTGGGTCTCAGCCAGTATGGTGCGCTGACACGCCTGTTCCGCCGCTAGCACTCAGACCCTGACAGCATCCTCGACCGCAGAGACAACGCTGTCGACCGCACGCTTCATCAGCGCGGAATCCTCATGCTCGGCCATTACCCGCACCAGCGGCTCTGTGCCGGACTTGCGGATCAGCAGCCGGCCGCCTGTCGCCAGATCCGCTTCGGCCTGTGCAATAGCGGCAACGACGTGGCTGTCCTCCAGCGGTGTCTGGCCTGCGGCAAAGCGGACATTTTCCAGCAACTGCGGCACCGGCTCAAACTGGTGCATCAGCGCAGAGGCGGGTTTGTCCGCACGGATCATTTCTGCCAGAAACTGCAGGCCTGCCATCAGGCCATCGCCTGTGGTGCCATAATCCGTCATCACGATATGGCCGGATTGTTCCCCGCCGAGGTTGTAGCCGCATTCGCGCATCCGCTCGACCACATACCGGTCGCCGACGCTGGTCCGCTCCAGATGCACACCGCGATCGTTCAGGAAATGCTCGAGCCCCAGATTACTCATGACGGTCGCGACCAGCGCGTTTCCCTTCAGCCGTTCTTCGGCCTTCCAACGCGCAGCCATGAGGGCCATGAACTGGTCCCCGTTTCCGATATTGCCCTTTTCGTCCAACAAGATCACGCGGTCTGCATCGCCGTCCAGACAAATGCCCACATCCGCGCCATGGGCAACAACTGTCTCGGCCGCCGCCTGTGGGTTGGTCGAGCCGCAATTCTCGTTGATGTTGTGACCGTTGGGCGAAACGCCTACGGGAATCACATTTGCACCCAACTCCCACAGGGTCATGGGTGCTACGTGGTGGGCCGCCCCATTGGCGCAGTCGATCACCACTTTCAGCCCGTCCAGACGCATCTGACGCGGAAAGCTGGATTTCACCCGTTCGATATACCGGAAGCGGCTGTCGTCAATGCGTTTGGCGCGCCCGATTTCGGGGGCTGCCGTAGGCTCCACCCCCTGCGCCACCAGCGCCTCGATCTCGGCCTCGACCGCATCGGACAGCTTGAACCCGTCGGGTCCGAAAAACTTGATGCCGTTGTCCTGCGCAGGGTTGTGGCTGGCGCTGATCATGACCCCCAGATCCGCCCGCATCGACCGTGTGAGCAGCCCAACCGCAGGCGTAGGCACCGGCCCCAGCAACAGCACGTTCATCCCCGTAGAGGTCAACCCCGCAGTCAGCGCGTTTTCGAACATATAGCCCGACAAGCGCGTGTCCTTGCCAATCACCACACGGTGCACCGAGGATCCGCCCTCGCGCCGGAAATAGCGCCCCACCGCCGCGCCGATGCGCAACGCCATTTCTGCTGTCATGGGGTGGATGTTGGCCCTGCCGCGCACCCCGTCGGTGCCGAAAAGTTTTGTCACAATATCGTCCCTGCCCTGCTCGCGCGCCATAATGCCATAGCCTGCGCCGTCTCTTTCACGTCATGTACCCGTATAATGTGCACGCCTTGCGAGATCCCTGCAAGCGCCACCGCGATGGAGCCTGCCATCCGGCCCGCCGCCTGTGGCGCATTGCCGATGGTCCCGATAAAACGCTTGCGCGACGCGCCCAGCAGGACCGTCACACCCAGCCCGTGAAACAGGCTCAGCCGGGCCAGTAACGCCAGATTGTGGTCCTGCGTCTTGGCAAAGCCGATACCGGGGTCTGCGATGATCTGGTCACGCGCAATGCCTTGCGCCACAAGAGCGTCGATGCGGGCTTCCAACCAGTCGTACACGTCCAAAACCACATCATCATACTGCGGATCAAGGTGCATCGTGGCGGGGTCCAGCGGGCCGTGCATCACACAGACAGGTACAGCCGCCTGTGCGGCAACCTCCGCCAGCTCCGGATCATGGGTAAAGCCCGACACATCGTTGATCAGGGTCGCGCCCGCCGCCAGTGCCGCGCGCGCCACCTCCGCCTTGCGCGTGTCCACGGAGATCACCCCCGCAAAGCCCGAGGCCCGCAAGCCAGCGATCACCGGCACCACGCGGCGGATCTCTTCTGCCGGATCGACGGTCAGCGCACCGGGGCGCGTACTTTCGCCGCCGATGTCCAGAATATCCGCGCCCGCAGCAGCCATTGCCAGTCCGCCCGCAATCGCATCTGATGCAGCCGCGTGAACGCCCCCGTCGGAGAAACTGTCGGGCGTGGCGTTGACGATGCCCATGATCTGCGTTCGCGATGCCTGTTCCGCACGCGGAGCCGTCAGCGCCTCAAGTGCCAGAGGTGGCACCTCATCAACAGACACCACGCGCGGCTTTTGCTCCCGCGACATTACCTCGACGTGGGAGAACCACCCCCCGCCACCTGCCAGATCCAGCGCCGTGGGAGGACGGGCCACGTCGCCCTGTACCAGCGGACGGTAATACAGACGCGCCACGCTCACAGTGTCACAGTGTCCACGCAAGCGGCACGCAGCGGGACAGCCGCCTGCGCGGGCAGTTCCGCACCGATCACCAGCATCTCGGCTGCCTTAAAAGTTGCAGCGAACCATGCGGCCAGCGCCACGGCGTCGCGCGCGTCACCCGACGGGGTGTCAACGCTGTCGAGCACAATCTTGGAGGGGGCCCAGACGCAGGTCTGGCCGTTTTTCATGGCCCAGTCCAGCTCGGTGCGGCTGCCGACCACCACACAGCGCGGATCGCGCGCGGCCAGCACCCATGCGTTCTGCTCGATTGCCAGAAGGTCAATCCGGCGCTGCGCCAACGGATGCGGCACCTGCGGCGCTGCCACATCGGCGGCGCCCACGCAAAGCACCAGCGGCTTGCCCTGCGCGTGCAGCTGGTCCAGCCAACCGGTCAGATGTGGCGACGCGATGGCTGCATTGCCCAGAAACACGAGTTCGGGGCAAGGCCCTTTCGCCGCGCTGCTGGTGTCCGCGGGCGCACCGTCGCGGGCGCGCACGATCTCTACACCAAGGGCCGCTGGACCACGGTCCAGCTTTTCGATACGCACAAACACACGCATGGCCTGCGGCTCGCGCAGGATGCGCTCCGCCACGCGCTCAGCCAGCGTTTCCAGAAGCGCCAGCCGCTCGACCGCCAGCTCGGTCGCGATGGCTTCGGTGATCCGGTCATAGGATAGAATGCGGTCAACGTCATCGTCGATCGGGCCGCTCAGCGGCTGGACCTCGACGACGATGTTGAAACTGATGCGCTGTGTCACGCCACGCTCGGCCTGAAAGGCGCCGATCTCGACCTCGACCATGTGATCGCGGACTGAAATGCGGTCCAGCGCGCCTGCGCCTGTTGTGGTCTGCGCACGCGCAGAGGGGTGGGCAAAGGCGGTTCCGGTCTCGGATGTCATGGGCGGGCTCCGGTCAGATGGGGTGCTGCGCGTCTATACCGCACAGACCACCGCGTCGAGGGCCGCAAACGCCCGATGATGTCCGGTTTGCGTCAGTTGCTGGCGGTACGGGCGCCGCGTGCGTAGAACAGGTGCACACCAAACTTTGCCGTATTGGTGAATTTGCGTGACCAGCTGGGGCGCACAGCCGTGGTGTGATAAAAGGTAGCGCCATTGGTGATGTCGGGCGATTTGCCGTCGATGGTGGCGCGGGCGACTTTGGCCACACGGGCGAAGGCCGCGGGTTCGGTCACCACTTCCGGGTATCCGTCACAGGTATAGCTGAACTGGCACTGGTGCTTCTTGCCTGTGCCCTGATTGATGACACCGCAATAGGTGTTGGGAAAGCGACTGGATTTCACCCGGTTGCGGATCACTTCGGCCACAGCGAACTGGCCCTTGACCGTTTCGCCGCGCGCTTCGAAATACAGTGCTTCGGTCAGGCATTGGAATTCGGATGAACCCTTCGGCACCGGCTGGCTGGCAATCCATGCGCGGGTAAAGATCGCCTCGTCTGCGACGCCGCCGCTGGACGCCAGCGTGAAAGAGGCGGAAGAGCCGGCAAGGCTCGCCATCCGCTCGGAGCCGATGGAGGAGACGCCCCGCGCTTCGATTTTGGCAAGGTTTTTGACCAATGTGTTGGCCATGGCCCCCGCAGGCAGCGCCGCAATGGCCGCAGCAGCAAGCACCAGACGTGCCGCATTTAATTTTCTTCCAGACCGCATCTAGTGGTTCTCCGGTATCGTTATTCCGAAGATGCGCCTAGCCTGATTTCACTTTTGCAACAACCCGGCCTTGAGCAAGTGGGCAGGCTACCGCCGAAGTCTACCGGATGTTGTAGTTAACCAACTAGAATCTCACCCGATCTTGTCAGCGATAGCCAGCTGCGCCGCCGCCAGCCGTGCAACCGGAACGCGAAATGGCGAGCAGGAAACATAGTCAAACCCCGCCGCGCGGCAGAATGCTATCGATTCGGGGTTGCCGCCGTGCTCACCGCAGACGGACAAGGTGATGCCCGGTTGCGCACTGCGGCCCCGCTCGGCGCCCAGTTTCAGCAGCTCGCCCACGCCATCGTAATCGAGCGTATGGAACGGATCTTCGTCAAAGACGCCCTGTTGTACATAATCGGACATAAAGCGCCCCGCGTCATCGCGCGACAGACCGTAGGTCATCTGCGTCAGGTCGTTGGTGCCGAAGCTGAGAAAGGCGCAATGGGGGGCAATTTCAGCCGCACGCAGGGCGGCGCGCGGGGTCTCCACCATGACACCCAGCCGGTAGTCGAACGCCACGCCGCGCTCGGTCCGTACAGCCAGTGCGACTGCATCAATCGACTTCTTCACGATCTCGACCTCACGGCGCGCAGAGACCAGCGGGATCATGATTTCCGCCGTCACCGGCGCGCCATCCTGCCCCGCATCCACAATCGCCTCGAAAATCGCGCGCGCCTGCATCTCGTAGATCTCGGGCACGGTGATGCCCAGACGCACCCCGCGCAGACCCAGCATGGGGTTGTATTCACGCATCGCCTCGATCCGCCGTGTGACGTCCGAACGCGGCAATCCCAGCGCCTCGGCCAACTCGCGCTGGCCGCTCGCATCCATCGGCAGGAATTCATGCAGAGGCGGATCGAACAGGCGGATACAGACCGGCCTGCCCTCCATGATGCGGAACAGCTGGGTGAAATCTGCGCGCTGCATGGGCAGCAAACGCTCCAACACGGCACGGCGGCCATCGGAGGTATCGGCAAAGATCATCTCGCGCATCACGGTCAGACGTCCGCGATCAAAGAACATATGCTCTGTCCGGCACAGCCCGATGCCCTCGGCGTTGAAGTTGCGCGCAGTTTGCGCATCTTGCGGGGTGTCGGCGTTTGCGCGCACCTTGATGTCGGCGCTGTCCGTGGCCCAAGCCATAAGCTGTTGGAAATACTCGTCCAATGCTGCTTCCTGCAGCGCCGCCTTGCCCACCAGAATTTGGCCCGTGGAGCCATCCACCGTCATCTCGTCGCCCGCGCGGAACACGCGGCCATCGCGGGAGGTGATGGTTTTGTCGCGCTGGTTGAAGATCAGGCTGGAGGCGCCCACCACACACGGCAGGCCAATGCCGCGCCCGATCACCGCCGCGTGGCTGGTGATGCCTCCGCGCTCGGTCAGCACCGCGCTGGCCGCATGCATGCCGCGCACGTCCTCGGATGACGTCTCGCGCCGGACCAGAATACAGGCCTCGCCCCGCGCGGCACTCGCCTGCGCGTCGGCTGAGTCGAACACCAGCTTGCCGGTGGCGGCACCGGGGCTGGCGGCAATGCCCTTGCCGATCACATCGCGGCGCACGGTCGGGTCGATCTGGCGGTGCAGCAACTCGGTCAGCAGGCGCGGCGGCACCCGCATCAGCGCTTCCTCGCGGCTGATCACCGCATCGTTGGCCAGCGTCACGGCAATACGCACCGCCGCGCGCGAGGTACGCGAAACCCGCACGCCGTCAAGAATGTGCACCACCCCGTCGTCGATGGCGAATTCCACCTGCATCTCCTCGCGCAGGCGTGTGCGCATCAGGCTGGCATAGGCCTTCAGCGTCTCGAAAGCCTCGGGCAGTTTTTCTTCCAGCGAGGGCCCGCGCGGATCGCGCGTCAGATACAGCGCCGCGTCGTCGCCCAGCGCGTCGCGGCCCTGGCTCTGGTTCAGATAGCGCCCCGTGACCTGTGGTGTTCCGGTATCGCTGGTGACCAGCTGCAACACGCCCGATCCACACTGGCCGGTGCCAAGGCCAAACACCATCTGCTGCACGACCAGACCCAACCCCGCGTCCGCAGGCGCGCCCTTGGCCTGCCGCAGCAGGCGCGCGGAGGTGCCACTCCATGCGCGTGCCATGGACCGCACGACAGCGGCCAGCTGAACGCGGCGCGACTGGGGGAATTTCTCTTCGGTTTCAAGCTCGTATGCTTCTATTGTTTGTTCCAGCGCCGCGCGGCCCTCGCCCTCGACATCGTCGAACATATCGGGGTCCAGACGCGCCACATTGATGGCATAGGACTGGATAAAACGGGTGTAGATCGACGCGGCGGCCTCCTCACCCATGGTCTTGCTGAAATTCTCGAACCGGGCGTCATTCATCCCGATGTTGAGAACCGCCCCCGGACCGCCCCAATCGGGGTCCTGACTGGACGGGCGCACACACAGCAGCGCATCGGAGGAAAACGCATCGACGATGGAATCGATGTCCGGCAACTCGCCATCCGCGATCTTGCCGACGGTGCCAAAGGACAGTGCCACGGTGCGCGGCACGGGCAGGTCCAGCCGCACCAACCTTTGCAAGCACTTGGCCCGCCCGCCGTGGGTGGCATTGGCGATTTCGGCTGTGGGGGTGACCAGCGTGGTATGGGGGTTATTCTGCACTGCGGCATCCTCTGCGTTCTTGTGCAGCATAAGCGCAATAGGCCGCAGGGCAAGCGGTAGCTGCGCCCTGCGACGGAAGGTAAATGCGCCTAGCCGTCGATACGGGTGAGATCAGCGACCGAGGTACACAGCGTGCGGATCCGGCTGAGCAGGTTGAGACGGTTGCGGCGGATCGTGCCGTTGTCCGTATTGATCTGAACCGTGTCAAAGAAGGCATCCAGCGCGGGACGCAAGGCCGCCATAGCTGACATGGCTGTGGTGAAGTCCTGTTGCTCCATCGCCGGTTTGATCACCGCCTCGGCGGTGTCGAGTGCGGCGAACAGCGCGCGCTCCTCATCCGTCTCGGCAAACTTCACATCCGCGCCGAAGGAGTATTCGACCCCATCCGCTTCTTCCGCTTGGGTGAGGATGTTGTTGGCGCGCTTGAAGGCTTGCAGCAGGTTCTCGCCATCGTCGGTTTTCAACGTGTCGCTCAGCGCGCGGGCGCGTTTGACCAGCAGGGTGAGGTCGTCGTTTTGGGGCATCGCGATGCAGGCGTCGATGATGTCGTGCCGGATGCCTTGGTCTTTGAGGTAGACTTTGAGGCGGTCGTGGAGGAAGGCCAATATATCTGAAATTTTAGGAACAACTTCATTTCGATACTCAGACCCGCCGGAGGAAGATCCATATGCCTCAGCTATCTTTTCAGCTTTGAAAAGTACTTCTTCAGGAGCGCTGTCTGGAACTGCTGCCTGGGCTTCCATCAAGTCAAATTGGTGAGTAAACCCCTCAGCCTCAACTCGGCTAAGTTCAGCGTCATTTAACCTACCACCAAGATAATCTGCAACAACACTCGCTCTGATGTTCGCCTTTATGGCGTCCCACTTGCGCTCATGCATCAGTTGAAATTCATTTCCGAACACTTCTCGCAGTTCGATGTATTTATCATTCTCAACCAAAATCCGAATAACACCCAACGCCGCCCTACGCAGCGCAAACGGGTCCTTGCTCCCGGTAGGTTTCTCGTCAATCGCCCAAAAGCCGGTCAGCTTGTCGATCTTCTCGGCCAGCGCTACGGCAACGGATACGGGCGCGGTGGGCACATCGTCCGATGGCCCGAGCGGGGCGTAGTGTTCCTCGGCTGCTGCCGCGATCTCGTCGCTGAACCCTGCGGCTTGGGCGTAGTAGCGGCCCATCAGGCCTTGCAGTTCGGGGAATTCATAGACCATTTCGGACGACAGATCGGCCTTGGCGATGCGCGCGGCCTGCTCTGCCGCGTCCGCATCCGCGCCCACCATCGGCGCCAGTTCGCGCGCCAGAACTGCCATCCGCTCGATCAGTTCCGCCTGTGTGCCCAGTTTGTTGTGGAAGGTCACGTTTTTCAGGTTCTCGACCCATGCGCCCATGCCTGCGTCGGACTTCGCCACGCGCAAGTCATTGTCCCAGAAGAATTTCGCATCGGCCAGACGCGCGCTCAGCACTTTCTCGTTGCCTGCCAGAATTGTCACGCCCTCATCGGCGGTGGTCCGGTTGGCGACGGTTATGAACCGCTCGATCCGGCCTGTCTTGGGGTTTCGGACGGAGAAGAACTTCTGGTGCTCTTTCATCGACGTCTGCAAGACCTCGGGCGGCAAATCAAGGAAGGCATCGCCAATCCGGCCCATCAGAACGACGGGCCATTCAACCAGCCCCGCCACCTCGGCCAGCAGGCCTGCGTCCTCCACCACGTCCATACCGCTGGCAAAGGCCACGTTGGTGGCGTCATGCCAGATGGCATCGCGCCGCTCGGCACTATCCAACACCACAAAAGCGCGTTTGAGCTTGGCGGTGTAGTCGTCAAAGCCGTTCACCGTGAACGCGTCAGGCGCGAGGAAGCGGTGGCCGCGCGTGGTGTTGCCGGACGCGATGCCGTCAACCTCCAGCGGGACAACTTCCGCACCGTCTTCGCGCGACAGGATGCACAGGATGGAATGCAGCGGGCGCACCCACTTCAGGCTGCCGCTGCCCCAGCGCATGGATTTGGGCCATGGGAAGTTGCGGATGGTATGCTCCAGCACTTCCGCGATGATCTCCGCCGCCGGACGCCCTTCCTTGGTGATTTTGGCGAACAGGATCGCACCCTTGGGGGTGTCGCGTTCCTCCAGATCGTCACGGGTCAGACCTGCGCCGCGCAGAAAGCCCTCAATCGCTTTTTCGGGCGCATCGGCGCGGGGGCCTTTGCGCTCTTCCACCGTGCGGGGGCTGGCGTCCAGCAGCCCTTCCACTGTCAGGCATAACCGGCGCGGCGTGGCGAACGCGGCAGCAGAGGCATAGGTCAGCCCCGCCTCGACCATGCCGTCGGTCATCAGCTTTTTCAGATCCTCACAGGCGCGCGCCTGCATGCGGGCGGGGATTTCTTCGGAGAACAGTTCAATCAGCAGATCAGCCACTGGGATACCTCGGGTTTGCCGGAAGCGGCGTTATTGTAGGGGCGCTGCGGGCGGCGGCGGGCATTCTTCGCCCACCACGGTGCCGTCATAGGCTTTTTCGCCGCAGTCGTTCAGCTCGTGCCAGGCATAGCCACGGCCATCGCTGGTTATGGCGACAACACGGTCCACGCCGTAATGGATGTTTTTCTGGCTCAGGAAGGTCAGTGCGGTGCCCGCCTCCAACTCGTTCCCGATGGCCTCCGCATCAAAGCAGTCGAACCAACCGGGTGCATTGCGCGGCTCGATATCCTCTACCATCTGAAAGGTCTCGGTCAGCAGCGCGAGGCTGTAGGGCGTGGTGAAACAGGCGCGGTAGCGGATCGGAGAGCTGTCCGCGTCGATGGCCTGAAAACCCTCCATCGGGATCACCTCGCCCTGCGCGGTGCCAATGGGAACCAGCATGATGCCTTCTGCGGGCGCGTCGACTTCTTCATAGAAACCGTAGATTTGCAGGTAATAAAGGGCCGCACCGACAGCCAATGCAGTTACCACGATGAATATCCCTATGATCTTGCCACTCACGCGGCATCCTCCGACCAACCGCCTGCGCGTGTCTGCACAAAGGCATCGGCGCACATTTTGGTTAATGCGCGGACGCGACCGATGTAGGCCTGACGCTCGGTCACCGAGATCACCCCGCGCGCATCCAGCAGGTTGAACATGTGGCTTGCCTTGATCGCCTGATCATAGGCGGGATGCGCCATGACGATGCGTTTGCCGGTCTTGGGGTCCATATGTTCCTGTTCGATAATGGCTTTGCACTCGGCCTCGGCCTCCTCGAAGTGGCGCAGCAGCACGTCGGTGTTGGCAACATCAAAGTTCCAGCGCGCGTATTCTTCCTCGGTCTGTTTGAAGATGTCCCCATAGTTCAGCGGGATGGGCGCGTCGGGATCATTGAAGGGCATGTCCATCACGTGATCCACGCCCAGCACATACATCGCCAGACGCTCCAGCCCATAGGTCAGCTCGCCCGAGACGGGCGCGCAATCGTGCCCGCCGACCTGCTGGAAATAGGTGAACTGGCTGACTTCCATGCCGTCACACCAGACCTCCCAGCCCAAGCCCCAAGCGCCCAGCGTCGGGCTTTCCCAGTCGTCCTCGACAAACCGGATGTCGTGCAGGGCCATGTCCACGCCAATGGCCTCGAGACTTCCAAGGTACAGCTCTTGCAGATTGGGCGGGCTGGGTTTGATCAACACCTGATACTGGTAATAGTGCTGCAAGCGGTTGGGGTTTTCGCCATAGCGGCCATCGGTGGGACGGCGCGAGGGCTGCACATAGGCCGCCGCCCAAGGTTGTGAGCCAAGGCTACGCAAGGTCGTGGCGGGGTGGAACGTGCCCGCGCCTACTTCCATATCGTAGGGTTGCAGGATGGCGCAGCCGTGGCGGGCCCAATAGCTCTGCAAGCGCAGAATAATTTCCTGAAATGAACGGGGGGTATCGACCATGTTCGCGTCCTTTGACATTTGGCGCTCTTACTAGGGCGCGCGGGGCCAAGGGTCAATCAGTGGCTGCCCGCGGATTTTGCCGCACGGAATGTCTTGAAAACTCTGTGAGGCAAGTGTTTCGCATATGGGAATCGGGGGGAATTACTGTTTATGTGCTGCAATGTAATTTTATGAGAGCCGTTAAACTGATGTTGCGAATTTTGTCGATCTGCCGGTCTGCGTTTTTTATGGCCGCCCTTTTCCTTTGCGTCGCAAGCACGGCCCACGCGCAAGCGGTTAATCCCGATGAGGTGGTCTGGGTGCAGATCGAGGCACAGCCGTCTCTTGCCCGCGCCACGGACCGCGCCCGCGCCTACACCACTCTTTTACAGGACGTGAACGGGTTTTCGGTGGGCGGCGGCTGGTACGCGATCGTGGTCGGTCCCTACCGCCGTGCGGACGCTGAAGTAGTGTTGCGCCAGTACCGCCGCGACGGGCTGATCCCGCGTGACAGTTTTGTTCAGATCTCTGACCGTCTGGGCCGGCAGTTTTGGCCCGTTGGCGCGAACGTATTGGGCACAGGTGCCGTTGACGCGCCGGAGGGCACCGTCACCGCACCCGCTGATGTCCCAATCACGGTAGTGCCCGACGCCGCGCCACAGATCACAGAGCTTGCACCGGTCGCCGAGCCCGAGCCCGCGGCAGCGGATGAGACACCCGCACAAGCACAACGGTCCGAACAGCTGCTCAGCCGCGACGAGAAGATGGAACTTCAGGTCATGCTGCGGTGGGCGGGTTTCTACACCGCCGCAATTGACGGGGCGTTCGGACGCGGCACGCGCAACTCCATGGCCGCGTGGCAAGAGGCGAATAATTATGAAAAGACCGGCATTCTGACCACGCTTCAGCGCGCGGCGCTCAAGAAAGACTACAATGCCGTTCTCGAGGGGTTGGATCTGCAAACCGTGCGCGACGCGCAGGCCGGGATCGAAGTGGTGCTGCCCACCGCCGCCGTCACCTTTGACCGCTACGAGCCCCCCTTTGCCCAATACAAACAGGCCGGTGACATTGACGCGCGCGTGCTGCTGATCAGCCAGGCCGGCAATCAGGACACGCTTTTCGGCCTCTACGAGATCATGCAGACGCTGGAAATTGTGCCACTGGAAGGCCCGCGCGAGCGGAACAATTCCAGTTTTACGCTGGTCGGTGAAAACGGCCGCATGATCAGCTATACCGAAGCCTCGCTGGAGAATGGCGAAATCAAGGGATTTACCCTGATCTGGCCCGCAGGCGACGAGGAGCGTCGCCGCCGCGTCTTGGCAGAGATGCGCAGCAGCTTCACACGCACGCCCGGTGTCCTGAATGCCTCCGCCGGCAGTGGCGGCGCACAACAGTCCATCGATCTGCTGTCGGGCCTGCAAATCCGCAAACCCAAGATGTCCCGCTCGGGCTTTTTCGTGACGCCTTCCGGCGATGTCGCGACAACCTCCGCCGCTGTACAGAGCTGTTCTCGGATTACACTGGACGGCGATACGGATGTCGAGGTTATCGCGGATGACACCGCGCGTGGCGTGGCCCTGCTGCGGCCCAAGGTCGCACTCGCGCCGCTTGCCGTCGCGCGCTTTGCCGGAGCACCTGCCCGCTTGCAGAGCGATGTTGCTGTGGCCGGATACTCCTTCGAGGGCGTATTGAACGCACCCTCCATGAGTTTTGGCACACTCGCCGACGTGCGTGGCCTGAACGGTGAAGACACCATCAGCCGCCTCGCCCTACGCACGCGTGCAGGTGATGCAGGCGGTCCCGTGCTGGACCGCACAGGTGCCGTGATCGGAATGATGACAACCGCGCCGGAGGGCAGCCCGCAATTGCCAGATGACGTAAGCTTCGCGCTCAATGCGGCGACGGTTGTGGCGGCCAGCGCCTCAGCGGGTGTGACGCTACCCCCGGCAGCAGATGAGACGACTGTTGGTCTCACGTCCTTCCAGTTGTCCGAGAAGGCCAGTGGCATGACCGTATTGGTCAGTTGCTGGGATTAATTCCAGCGCGATCAGTTGCAACGGCGGACCGGAATTTTTCGAAAAATTCCGGCCCGTTTTTTTCGAAAAAAACGGCTCCCGCCTCATGCGGCGCGCACAGATATCGGTCTGGCCAACCCGCGCAGCCGCTGGTCACCCCCGCAGCCGCTGGTCACCCCCGCCGCGCCGGACTCTGAGCTACGAAGATCGCGCTTAGCACCAGTGGCTTACACACGCCAGAAATTCACCGTGAAGATGACGTAGACCACCATCAGCTCCAGCCGCCCCAGAAGCATCGCCAGTGTCAATATCCATTTCGCCGCGTCGTTGAGCGGTGCGAAGTTGCCCGCAGGCCCGATGATATCCCCAAGCCCGGGACCAATGTTGCCCACGGCCGTTGCAGCCCCCGAAACGGCTGTCACGAAGTCGAGCCCCGTCATCGACAGCGCAACAGCGACCAGACCCAGCGTTACAATAAAAAATACGAAGAATGACATGACGGATGCGAGTACTTCCTCGCTCACCGGGCGCCCGTCATAGCGCGGGGTGAAGATGCCATGCGGCGAGCGGATGCGGCGCAGCTGCGCGCGGACAGAGGCAAACAGCAGCTGGTAGCGGAAGATCTTGATCGAACAGGCAGTAGAGCCCGCACAGCCGCCAATCAGTCCGATGAAGAAAAACAACGCAACGGCAAAACTGCCCCACTGCATATAGTCAACAGAGGCATAGCCGGTGCCCGAAATGATGGAGGTGACATTGAAAAGCGCCTCGCGGAAGGCTTGTTCGTTGCCCATGTGGACGTCTGACTCGAGCAAGAACACCAGCAGCAGCACAAGCACAACAATGGTCCGCACAAACCCGCGCACCTGCGGGTCGCGCCACAGGGCAACCGGGTTGCCATTGACCAGTTGCACGTAGCGCACGAATGGCAGGGCAGCCATCACCATAAACACCGATGCCACATACTCCATCGGTCCAGCGAAGGTCCCGAAAGACGCATCATAATTGGCAAAACCGCCGGTAGAGATCGTCGTCATCGCGTGGGCTGTAGCGTCAAAGACGTTCATCCCGAAATAGAGATAGACCATGGTGCAAGTCAAAGTGAACAGCACATAAAGCCCCGAGATCTGCGTGGCGATCTGGCCTGCACGCGGCAGGATCTTGCCCAGCGTGTCAAAGCTCTCGGACCGGAAAATCTGCATACCGCCGACGCGCAGCTCCGGCAGGAACACCATCGCCACAACGATGATACCGATGCCGCCCAGCCATTGCAGGATCGCCCGCCAAAGCAGCAGGCCCTTGGGCAGGGTATCCAGGCCGGTAAATACGGTGGAGCCGGTCGTCGTCAGCCCCGACATCGCCTCGAAAACCGCATCTACCAACCGCGCATCCGTCTCGCCCAGAACAAACGGTATGGCCCCGAACAGCGGCAGCGCGACCCAGACGCTGGTGGTCAGCAGGAAGGTCTGCTGGATCGTCAGCCCCTCGCGCACGCCACTGGCGCAGGCAAGCGCAATGGCAGAGCCGCCCAAGATGGTAATTGCGCTGCTTTGCAGAAAGACGGGCCATTGCCCGCGCGCCTCGGCAATATCGACCAGTAAGGGCACCAGCATCGCGGCCCCCAGCACGGCCACCAAAAGGCCAATCACATATCCAACCGGGCGCACGTCCATGGACGCAAGGGTTGAAGTGTCCGCGCGCCGGAGTCAAGAACCCGCGTCATCGCGCACCAGCCCCCGCACGCCCCCCAAAACACAAAAAGCCCGCCAAGACATACCATTACGGGATGCCAGTGGCGGGCCTCTTGGCGCGATGTCAGCGTACCGGGTCAGAAATCAGACGTAAAAGCGATCGCGGAACACATGATGCAAGATCTGGTCACGCTCGATACCCATGGCTGCCAACTCTGCGTCGGTTTTCGCTTCCAGCGCTGCAATACGGTCACTGCGCGATTGTGTTTCGGCGATGCGCATCATCCAGTCGCCGACAGCGGTAAAGATGCCGCCCAGCTGGTTCAGCCCCAGACGGGCGTTCAGGAAGGGCGATGTGGACGTGCTTTGCCCGCGGGCAGGAATGCGGGCGGCAAATTGCTCGGAGGGTTGTACATAGGTCATGGCGGATGCCTCGGTCATTTCTTTTCAGCGCGGGATCATCCCCGTGACACCGAGATAGGGATTGCTGCACCGCAGCACCACCACCAAAAACGCATAGCCGCCCAGCGCAAAACGCAGCCTAGACCGGCGAAAACCGGCTGGCAGACGTGAAAACACCGCCCCCCTTCAGGTGCGGTGGTTTCGTTTATTCTGCTGATGCAGACAGCGTTACCCGACGTGGAAAAGCGTGTTGAACAGCTTCGGATCCAGACTGTCCTGCGCGAAGGTCTCGCCTTCGGTCAGGACGCTGACCGCGTCATGGCTGTGCAGGCTTTCCTGATGGCTGGCGATCACACGGAAGTCCGAGATCCGCACATCGGCCAGCAACTGCGCGCAGAAAAGACGCGCAGCGTCCTCGACAAAGATCGGATTGGCGGCGTTCAGCTCGGCAAACGCCTGCTCGTCCTCACGCTTTACCATCACTTGTGTTTCGGTCGGCACAGCGCGGCGGCATGCCTCGATCAGATCCTCGAACCAAAGACAATCGGCACCATCCTCCAGCAGCACGGACACCCGCGCGACCGAGCGCTGGGAGTGCGGCGTGGCCAGTTGATTGCGCGTGGCGCGCGCATGCTCAGACAGCTCTAGCGAACAGGGGCAGGTGCTGGAGTAAACATAGTCCAGATGGATGATCCGCTGGCGCACCCCAGCACGTTCGACCAACTCCAGCGCAACATCGTAATATTGATAGCCCTGGAGACCCGAGCGCAGGCTGGTGATCTTCATCGGGAAGGAAAACCGCATCTGGATGCGCGCGTCAAAACTCTCGAGATCAGTGATGTAGTCGTCCAGCGCCGCCTCGATCACCTCGAAACTGAAGGTGCTTTCGGCGTGCTTGTAGAAGCTGCGCATGATGCGGGACATGTTGATGCCCTTTTTGTCCGCCTCGAGGCTGACCGTGCCCGTGACCGATGTCTCCAGCGTCAGCGGACCGTTACCACGGGTCTGGAACTGCACCGGCAGACGGAAGTTCGAGATGCCAACGTGTTGGATCTGCTGCTTGGCACCGCGGATCAGGCTGGACGGGCCGTTTTGAAGGTCCGGCAGGCTGGCCTTGTAGTCAGGCTCAATCGCGAAGTCAGCGGGATAGTCCCGTTTGAACAGCGGATAGGACCCTGCCCCCGCCAGCATTTTTGACACCGCAGGATCAAGCGTTGCAATCTCTGTGGCATCGGCCGTCGCCGCCCATGCGCGCAGGGTTTCAAGCGCTTCTTCGGCGGCTGCGCGGTCAGGTGTCGAGGTGATTGGCGTGACAATGTTCATGGTAACCCCCTTGGATGATCCAGAACCCATATGTAGGCGGGCCGTTCCATATTGCCAAAAAATAATCGCCTAAAGAAAGCCAAAGCCGCCCCCTCGCCTTTATTTTGCGGCATCAAGCGCTTGCAGCACGTCCGCGATCAGATCATCCGCGTCCTCCAGCCCAATGCTGACACGCACCAGTCCGGGCGTGATGCCCAGTGATGCCTTCTGCGCATCGGGCAGGCGCTGGTGAGTGGTGGTGGCGGGGTGGGTCAGGATGGTTTTGGCATCGCCCAGATTGTTGGAGATGAGGCCGATTTGCAGCGCATTGAGGAACTTGAACGCGCCCTCTTTGCCGCCCGCCACATCCAGCGCCAGCACCGTGCCGCCGGCACCCATCTGGCGTTGTGTCAGCGCGTATTGCGGATGCGCTTCCAGCCCCGGATAGATCACGGCGTTCAGGCCTGCGTGCCCCTGCACCGCCTGTGCCACCGCCAACGCGGACGCCGTTTGTGCGCGCACGCGCAGGCCCATCGTCTCCAACCCCTTGAGCATGACCCAGGCCGTGAAGGGCGACATGGAGCCGCCGGTGTGCTTCATGTAGGGCTCGACCGTTTTGCGGATGATCTCCTTGCTGCCAAGGATCACCCCGCCCAGTGTGCGGCCCTGCCCGTCAATGTGTTTGGTCGCCGAATAGATCACCACATCGGCGCCCTGTGCGAAGGCACGCGAATAGACCGGCGTGGCAAAAACGTTGTCGATCACCACTTTGGCGCCATGCGCACGGGCCAGCGCGCTCACCGCCTCTATGTCGACAACCTCAAGCGTGGGGTTGGAGATGGATTCAAAGAACACCAGCTTGGTATCCTCGCGGATCGCCGCCTGCCACTGTGCCAGATCGGTGCCATCCACGAATGTCACCTCGACCCCGAAGCGCGTCAAGATTTCTTCCAGAACATACAGACACGAACCGAACAAAGCGCGCGCCGACACAACATGATCGCCCGCCCGCAACATCGAGGTCAGCGCCCCAGACACCGCCGCCATGCCCGAGGCCGTGGCAAAGGCATCCTCCGCCCCTTCGAGTGCCGCGATCCGCTCCTCGAACATCTTGACCGTTGGGTTGCCATAGCGCGCATAGATGAATTCATCTTCGCCACTCGCAACAAACCGCTGCTCGGCATGCTCGGCGCTGTCATAGACAAAGCCCTGCGTCAGGAAAATCGCCTCGGACACCTCGCCGTACTGGCTGCGGCGGGTGCCTGCGTGGATCGCTTTGGTGGATGGTTTCCAGCTGTCGCTCATGTCATTTATCCTTCGGTGCACCTGTAAGAGGGGCAGGCACAAAAAAACCCCAAACGCGGTCAAGCGAAAGGGGGCTTTCATCCTGACCTTTTAGCGGAATGTTTAACGTGGCCCGCAATCCGGTAACAAATCGCCACGCGGATCGCATAAGCGATTGCCGCGCTCGGGTCAAGCTTGCCCTACGCGCAGAAACCGGCATGATCTGCGCAAACAAGGAGCGGATTTCATGAGCACCCCCATCGACCTCTATTACTGGCCCACACCCAACGGCTGGAAGATCTCCATCGCACTGGAGGAGATGGGCCTGCCCTATACCACCCACCTGATCAACATCGGCAAGGGCGACCAGTTCGACCCCGAGTTCCTAAAGATTGCACCAAACAACCGCATGCCCGCCATCACCGACCCCGACGGCCCGGACGGCGCGCCCGTGTCGATCTTCGAGAGCGGCGCGATCCTGCAATATCTGGCACGAAAAACCGGACAGTTCTGCGGTGCGACCGAGCGCGAGCGCATTGCCGTCGATCAGTGGCTGATGTGGCAGATGGGCGGCCTCGGCCCGATGGCGGGGCAGGCGCATCATTTCCTGAAATATGCCCCCGAAGATATCACCTATGCCAAAGACCGCTACCGCGCGGAGACGGCGCGCCTTTACGGCGTGCTGGACCGGCAACTGGCGCAAAACGAATATGTCGCGGGGGATTTCATCTCAATCGCTGATTTCTCGATCTGGGGCTGGGCAAGCCTGTGGGAAGGCCAGCAGCAGGCGCTGGAGGACAAACCGCACATGGCGCGCTGGCTGGACGCGATGGGCGCGCGCAAGGGCGTGCAGGCAGGGCGCGCCCTTCACGCTGATTTACGCGGCTAGGACTTCTTGTCGTCCTCGATCAGATAGGGCTGGAGCTGGCTGAACTGCCACATCATGAAGGCCATCAACGCCAGCGGAAAGCCGAAAGTTTCGATCTTGACCCAGGCGTCGGTGGACATGGTGCGCCAGATCACCTCGTTGGCGATGGCCAGCGCGGTAAAGGCCATGACCAGCCGCCGCGTCAGGATCATCCAGCCTTCGCTGCGCATCGGCAGCATGTCCGCCATCACAAACTCCAGCCAAGAGCGCCCGCGCAGCAGCCCCACCCCAAGGATCAACGCCAGCAGACCGTAGACGATGGTGGTTTTCATCTTGAAGAACCGCTCGTCGTTGAACCACGCGGTCAGGCCGCCGAAAAAGATCACCATAAACGCCGTAAACACCTGCATGCGGCTCAGCTTGCCCGTGAGCGCCCAGAGGATGCCCATCGCCACCAGCAACACCGGTACGAACAGCACCGCCGCCACGATAAAGCCGGTGTATTCGGTGCCCGCATAGGTGAAGGTGTCATCCTTGATGCGGATGTAGAGCACAAAGAACGCCAGCGTCGGCCCCAGTTCCAGCACCTGTTTAAGGATCGGGTTAATCTCGCGTGCTTCAGCCATGGTCAGCCTCCCATTTCTACAATTACAGCGCCCAATGCGATCAGCGCCATCAGGGCGATGCGGCGGGGACCCACCGTTTCCTTGAGCACCAGCCACCCGATCAGGGCGGCAAATACCGTTGATGTCTCCCTCAAAATGGCGGCTTCGCCCACATTATCAAGACGCGTCGCCATCATGACCGAGCCAAAGCTGAGGAAGGCCACCACACCGCCGAAAACGCCACGCTGCATCAGCGGGCCTATGGCGGGCGGATTCTCCATC
>TARA_R110002020_G_scaffold475849_1_pt1 | contig 24270 bp, 16 predicted proteins | sample TARA_R110002020 | Tara Oceans TARA_R110002020 (sample SAMEA4396489) | marine metagenome | biome: Westerlies Biome; feature: [MES] marine water layer (ENVO:01000295) within the mesopelagic zone...; material: water (ENVO:00002006), including particulate matter (ENVO:01000060) such...
ACAACTGATTTTAAATAAAATACATATCGAACTCACGTTATTTAAATGCATGGAATTTTAGCATAGTATCAGATAGATTTCTAATGCCCTAGACAAAATCCCGGCCATAATTATCACTAGTTCCGGAATCACGATTTTCAGAATAAACATAATCTATCCATAATATACTTATATAATTACACGTAGTTGCTTTATTGCCTGTTTCAAGACATAGCCCATATGCATAATAACTTTCTTTGGAACACTTAAATTGTTAAAAACTACATAGGTTAATATTCTATAGGTATTCATCAAGAATAGTGATACTACTTCGCCCACATACTTTTAATTTTATCAATTCTATAATTGATATAATATATGAAAAAATTATTCTTAGGGTTTTGTTTACTAGTGGGTTTTGGAACCCAGGCACAAACGGTCGCCGATCAGCCATTTCTTCAAGATAGTGCTGATAAATTCTCCTTGAAAGAGGGCGAGGGGAATGTGAATTTGCTTCAAATAGGCAGTGATAGAAATAAGGCCATTAAAGTTCTCAGTAGTCAAGGCCTAATGCTCCCATATGAAAAAAATCTTCGACAAGATGTTCAATATCGACCTTTGCTCAATATGAATATTGTTGCATTGACGGAGTACCAAGGTCAGTTTGTTTATCTAACGGAGAAGGCGGTTTTAAGCAATGCATGGGCGGGCAAGTTATATATCAACCACGGTATAGAAGCTCCCAAGGCGATGGGTATGGGTCCAGATTTTTTGACCTTGGTAGCAGGAGATGGCAATTTCGCTATTTTTAAGAACAACCAAGAGGTTTGGAGGTCTTCCATCGAAAGCCTAAATCCGATATCCGTTCAATACGACCCTAATTCCGGTCAGTTTTTGCTTTTAACGGCAGAAGGATTGTACCAAGTGGACAGTGTTTTGAAGAAGGCAAAAAAGGTGTTTGATGGTAATGATTTAACGGCATTCAGTTTATTTGAGGACACTATTGTTTTAGGGACTACCAACGGCATTCAGCTATTGGACCGTAAAACATTTACCTTGAATAAATTGGACCAAAAACTACCTTGGACAGAAATTACCACTGTAAACAACATTCGCGGTAACCTATGGTTTGGCTCAACCAAAGGCGCCTTTAAATTACGTGAAGATGGCAAGTACGATTATTACGCTTCAAAGCGATGGTTGGTAGACGATCATGTGGCCGATATTGCAGAAGGTCCTGACGGAAGTGTACTGGTCTTGACCCAAAAGGGGATGAGCAAAATCGATTTTGAACCTATGACATTGGCGCAAAAAGCTGAGTATTTTCAAGAAATTCAACGCTTACGTCATATTCGCTACGGTTTTACCTCCGATCTGGCCATGAGAACTCCGGGCGACCTTTCCACAGGCTATTTTCATGATACCGATAATGATGGATTATGGACATCCATGTACTTGGCAGGGGAGTTGTTTAGATATGCGGTAACCAAGTCCGAAGAAGCCAAGCAAAATGCCTACGAAGCGTTTGAGGCTATGGAGAGGTTGACGGCACTTCCCGATCTAAAAGGGTTTCCGGCAAGGTCTTTTGAAAGGGATGGCTATGAAGTAGGGCTGCACGCCAACGGATTTTCTGAAGAGTGGAGACAGCAATGGGAGAAAGAAAACGGACGGATCTGGCAGTTATCGGACGATGAACTTTGGAGATGGAAGTCCACCACCAGTAGCGATGAATCCTGCGGACATTTTTTCGTATATGCACTTTTTGCTGAATTGGCACCGGATAAGGAATGGCGTGATAGGGCCATACATCAAATAAAAATTGAGATGGACCATATTATGGACAACGATTGGTACTTAATGGATTGGAACGGAAAGCCAACCGCTTGGGGAAAATGGAATCCGGAGTACGTAAATAGCTTCCCGATAAATGTAGGGGATCGTAGACTAAATTCCACCCTTATTCTATCTTTTCTGCAAACCGCCTATCATTTTACAAAAGATAAAAAATATAAGAAGGGGGCCGAAAAGCTGATAAAAAAATATGGCTATGATGAGAATGCCAACAGACCGGCTACGGTCATCGGTTTTGTAGAAGGAGAGGACTTAAGCAATAAATGGAACCATTCCGATGATGAAATGTATTTTTTGACTATCCCCGGATTTGTTAATTATTCTTTTACGGAAGAACAAAAAGCAGCACACTTTAATGCGGCAAAAAGTCATTGGGAAGTGGAACGCTCCGAAAAAAATCCGCTATGGAATTATCTTTTTGCACTTAGCGGAGGGCAAAATATAGATAGTGAAGAATCCGCCTGGTGGTTACGCGAGTTCTCCATGGATCTTATAGATTGGAAAATTGATAACGACCACAGGAAGGACCTGACTAAAATAGCCCCTAATTTCCGAAGCCAGACCTATACCGAGGTGTTGCCCGGTGACGAGCGGACGCTTCATTTGCACAATGGGGCCTATAGGAACAATGGAGGAAGTGATGGCAAACGGGAATATGCCCCCTATATCTATCTGTTACCCTACTGGGCAGGTAGGTATGTGGAAGCCATTAGTGCTCCACAGGCCGAGTAGTGAAATAATAAGGCATAAAAAAGGGAAGTCTAGCGGACTTCCCTTTTTTTTGTATGATCTTATGGCTTAAGTCTGGGGAGTGTGTGATATCATTTTAACCAAATTAATTAATGGATGCCCTAAATTCCTTAGGGGAGTGCCCAACCTTTTGCTTGAACAAACGGCTAAAGTGCTGAGGATATTTGAAGCCTAACTCATAGGCAATCTCGCTTACAGATTTGCTTGGATCGAAAACTTTTTCCTTGGCCACATCAATGAGTTTGCCCTGTATATATTCTTGAGCCGATTTTCCTGTTTCTTTTTTTACCAGGTCCCCAAAGTAGTTCGGGGATAGATGTAATTGGTCCGCGAAATAGACTACTGAAGGCAATCCGTAGGTTTTGGGTTTTTCCGATGAAAAATAATCCTTTAGCAGCGCGTCAAATTTTTGTAAAGCTCCTTGATTTACCATTTCCCGGGTCAAGAACTGTCGGTCATAAAACCTTAGGCAATAATCCAAGAACAGTTCAATATTCCCTACAATCAACTTCTTGCTGTGTTTGTCCATATTCTGTTCCAGTTCAAACTGGATTTTGTCCAGCAAACTCAATATCACTTTTCGTTCTTTGGAAGAAAGATGTAAGGCTTCATGGCTGGAATAGGTAAAAAAAGTGTACTCCTGTACCTTTTTGGCCATATCGCTACCCAATAGCAAGTCTGGGTGAAAAAGCAAGGCATAGCCCTTGGGAACGAAATTAGGGTCGTAACCGCCCAATTCAATCGTTTGGTTTGGTGCCATGAAAACAAGTGTACCTTCATCGTAGTCATAGGATTTACCACCATATTTAAGCTTACACCCAACGGCATCTTTTAAAAATATGGCATAACAACCAAAGTGAAAGGCATCATATGAGGTATTGCTGTAGCGATTTTCATTCACTTTGTCAAAATCCACGATACCCACCAACGGATGTAATACCTCGCAATTACGCAACTTCAAATAATCCGCTACCGTTTTAATTTCTAAAATATGCTTCACGACCAATGCTGTTTATTATAAAGATAAGCTATGGATAACCAAGAAGTCAAAACTATAAGTAAAAATCTGTAATAATGGTATGAACATCCGTAACTTAGGTACACTGTTCTTACTTTCTTGACCTAATTTTGATTCGACAGAAATCCATTCTTGAAGAAAAAGGATTGAATTAGACAATTTAAGAACTCTTAAAAATAAATAATATGACAAAAATAAGGACTATCAATTTAATATTGGCATTGGTAACGATTACCTCTTTATATGCCCAGGAATCTGTTTTCCCAAAAGGGAAACTCGCACCTAACGTGCACCACAAAGGCGATGTTTGGCTTAGTCATGTTACGGAAGCTGATGAAACTTTTGATTATCATGTGGCACAGGCAGTCTCTGCGCCGGGAGCATTTCTTAATTGGCACATACACCCAGATGGACAACAATTATTGATTACCAACGGTATTGGCTATTATCAGGAAAAAGGAAAAGAGGTGCAGGTAATTCAGGCAGGTGATGTAGTGAAATGTCTCCCCAACGTGGAGCATTGGCATGGTGCAGCTCCCAATAGTCCGGTTACCTATTTGGCTATAAGCGGAAAGACCCCTACGGTATGGACGAACGAGTTGACACAAGGGGAATATGATGCCATACAGGCGCCAAATTCTGTAAATGAAGAGCTTTTAAAACTATCTAAGGATAAATGGCAGTGGATGGCCGATAAGGACACGGAAAAATTGGGTCAGCTCTTTCATAAGGATGCCCAGTATGTGCATATGGGCGGATCATGGGGAACGGAACGCGAATTGGACATTATTAAGAGCGGCGGCATATGGTACAAGAAGGCTACGGTGCACGAGGCTTCGGTAGAAGTGATGGATGATACCGCCGTTTTGCTCAACACCATTACACTGCTGGCCGAAGTAGGCGGAAACGAGGTTAGCAATCCCTTTATAGTAACCGAAATGTACAAGAAGATAGGTGGAGAATGGAAACTGCTCAACCTTTCTTTTGTAAAGCAAATGGTTAGGGAATAAGGCTTTTTACCCAATAAAAAATTTCACCATGAAAATTAGTCATGTGCTGGTATTGGTACTGATTCTTGGATACCCATTGAAAGCCCAAAATACGGAGGCAACCAAGATTCGCTTATCCCATCAGGAAAAGAGTATCATAGAAATCGCCAGCCATACGGCACTGGGTAATTTAATAAACTTGGAAGATGCGCTAAACGACGGACTTAACAATGGTTTAACCGTAAATGAAACTAAGGAAATTTTGTTACAACTATATGCTTACGCCGGTTTTCCCAGGAGTATTCGAGGATTACAAACACTGTTAGCAGTATTGGAAAACAGAAAGACCAATGGAATAGAGGACCAATGGGGAGCTGAAGCCTCCCCTCTAACGGATTCAAGGGAAAAATATGTGAGGGGGAAAGAGGTGCTGGAAATCTTGATCAAAGCCAAGTTGGATGGCCCAAAGCCTGTTTATCAAGAGTTTTCCCCTGAGATGGATCGTTTCTTAAAAGAACATCTATTTGCGGATATTTTTGAAAGGGATGTGCTTAACCACAAACAAAGGGAGTTGGTAACCATTTCGATAATTGCAAGCTTGGGCGGGCTGGAACCCATGCTTAAGAGCCATTTAAATCTTTCCCTAAACGTAGGTTGGCAACCCGACCAATTATGGCATTTCATAGCAATATTGGCAGACACGACTACCACAAGAACAGCACAAGAAGCAGAAATAGTGCTTCAAGAAGTACTTGATAATCGAAAGAATTAATATGGACCAATGAAAAAAAGAACTATTTATAGTGCAGTTTTAATTCTAGCCTTGTTGATCGGTTGCAATGAAGCAAAAGAAAAGAATAAGGATGCAGTCTTCTTTTCAAAAGGCGAGAAGATCAATAATGATAATTTTAAGGGAAAGGCATGGCTTAATATGCTGGCCGAACCAGATAGCTTAAATTCACTGTATGCCGGTCTGGTGACCTTTGAACTTAACGCACGTACCAACTGGCATTCCCATCCAGCGGGACAAATTCTAATTGTAACCCAAGGTGAAGGTTATTACCAGGAACAAGGCAAAACCAAACGTGTTCTTAGGCAAGGAGAAACAGTAAAATGTCTTCCAAACACCCCTCATTGGCACGGAGCAATACCTGATTCAGAATTTTCGCATATTGCAATTTCAAGCAGCGACAAAGGAGCTACCCAATGGCTGCAAGCTGTTTCGGAGGAGGAATATAATAGCCGAATGCAGTAGTGTTAGCTTCTTTATAACTTCACCAGTGTAACATCTTTTTTAATTTTGGTCCAATAATGGCCATATCTTATGGATAAAGTCCCACGCTTAAATCCTACAGAGGTCAGTGATTTTTTAAGATAAGTGTATTTTGGGCCTGGATACTACTTTGTCCTTGATTATCGGAACCATGATCTCTGTAAATTGCTGTCATTACAAGAATACCCTTTTCTTTGTCCTCTACGTTTTCCCTAGTTTTTATAGACCCCCTAAGGCCCGCTAAATAATCTCTATTGGAATCTGAATTATTTTCCAATATCCAGCGTACCAATTCCCGGACCTGACCGGCCATTAAATCCGGGTGGGGAGGCATTTTCTCATCGCCCCATACAGAGCTGCTCCCTGTCATTATTTTTTTGGCGAGCATTTCTATGGTCTTTGGGTCCCTATCATATTTGGCAGCAATATCTGTAAAGGACGGACCTATTAATTTTCCTTTGGCCCTATGGCAATTGAAACATGTGGAATGGCCCATTTGGATCAATGTCTCATAATTAGTGTTGGACTTAAGCTTTAAATAGGGCTTAAGCTCGGAAGAATCCCTCAAATACTGTACTGTCAAAAGCACTTCGTTTGGGTTAATTTCATCGTATTCAGAATTTCCATCTTCAAAATCCGAAACTTGTATTTCATAAGGTAAAATGGAATTCCATTTAAAAGTACTATTGGGAAGGGGAGCGGTTATTCTAATTTCTGGAGGTCGATTTTCTTGAACTTGACGATTTGAAAAGCTAAAGAGAAAATAAAAGCAAGCAATCAATAGAATTCCAACGATTATAATTTGTCGCATCCTGAGCATGTTTAGAGATGGTGAATGGTTTCTGCTACACGGTTGGCGGACCTGGTTGCTGCTTCTGTGCCCCAATTAAGGTTATCCGCATAAGCCCCTGCAAAATGGATACGTCCTTCAGCTGCCATAATATGCGGCCAAAATTTATTAAGCTCTCCAATAGGAAAGGCGGTTCTTTCACAGTTTGGTGAATATTTTTGCTTGGTCCAATCACGTCCCACCGCCAACTCTATCGTATCCGCTTTTCCAGGATAAACTTCACGAAAAGCAGCCAATGCCCGTTGAGGGGAAACACCTCCAGGTCCTGTTCCCAATACAATAACCCTATGGGTATCCACTTCTTCTGCGGATTGCCATACTTCCCAGAGATCCGGATGGTCCAAACTCATATTAATATTCTCAAAACCGTCATCTTCCCAAAATTTGGAGCTGGCCTGAAATACAAACCGCTGGTAAGAATCATAAGTAATGTTTTCGTTGATATATTGCTTTTTCTCTGATAGTGCAGGGGTTATGGGTATATTTTTTAGTGTTGGCAATGGAATACAGTTCACAAAATAATCCGCGCTAATTTCTTTCACTTCTTTTTGCCGTTCATAGGTTACCCTTACTCCTGTTTCCCCGTTGGTTATGGAGGTAATGGGGCAATTAAGCCACACTCTGGAGCCCAATCTTTTGGCAAAGGCATTCGGTAGCATTTGATTTCCACCTTTTAACCTAAAAACTTCTGTGGGATAGGTGGCCACGCCCCGCATTTTCAGGATTGCGGCATACCACAATTCATAAAGCGCGGAAGAGTTATTTCCGCCTAGAAAGGCCAAGGCTGCCGGAGAAGCGCCGCCCTTTTTGTAAATATCGGACATGGGTACCTTGTCCAATGCATCGTAACCAACTTGAAAAGGCTGGTATTCATCCTTAAAGGTATCCAAGTATGGCTTGGTATAAAGCGACTTCAAATCGGACCACGGGTGCGTAGATAAATAGTCGATTTCTATTTTATTAAATCCAAAATTTTTCAATACCGCAGGGTCTTGGAGCATTTGTTCGGTATAGAATTTCCCATTGATCCTTCGTCTTAAATTTTTTCTCCGGGGGTAGGGCAGGGCTGTAATGTTAAATTCCTTCAGGTATTCCCAATATCTTTCATAACCAGGTTTTACAATGTGCTCCTGCCCAAAATCCCCATAAAGTCCGTCCGACAATTCATCCCGTGTGGTATAAACATGTCCGCCATGTCTACCGGAAGCCTCCAAAACAACAACCTCATGTCCCTTTTTCACAAGTTCGTAGGCACAGCACAGACCACCAATACCTGCACCCCCGACAATTATTTTTTTTGGAGCTGCAGTGGGTTTTGGCCAATCGTACCCTGACTTTTCGCGCACATCATTCGCCGTTAATGTATTAATAGGTAGAACTGTGGCTCCAACTCCCGCTGTGACCACATTTTTCATAAAGGTTCGTCTTTTCAGATGGCTCATACAATAAGGGTTTAGAAGATTATATTGGTAGTCTTGAATATACGAACTTTTTTTAAGGTTTAGGCCTCCGTTTTCTCAAACAGTACCAGTTCTCCTGATGAATATCATATGTAGTGTTAACGATCCAAACTACTTTTATTCCTTTCTATTTCATAAGACAGGAAAATGGATCAATTATGAAGCAATTAAAATGGATTATCCCGGCGATATTAACAATAGCGATAGTCGGCTACCTTATAATGAAGCCAAAATTGGATGCAAAAAACCTGGACTTTACTTACATCCCCTTGGAAAAAGGCCATATTGAAGCGGTGGTATCCAGTACAGGAACTTTGGAAGCCATTAATACCGTAGAAATAGGAACCCAAATATCGGGGACCATTAAAAAAATATATGTAGACTATAACGATGAGGTTACGGCTGGGCAGCTATTGGCAGAAATGGACTTAAACCTCTTGCAGACCAACCTTATAAGTGCCCAAGCAAATTTGGCCGTTGCACAGGCGCAATTAAATCAAGTCCGTGATACCTACAATAGGAACCAGGCCCTATATAAAAAATCGGTCATATCGGAACAGGAATATAAGGATTCCCAATATAGCTATGAACAAGCATTAAGCGCCAAAGAGGCATCCATGGCTGCAGTTAAGAATATCAAGGTTAGCATAGAATATGCACATATAAAATCGCCTATTAACGGAACTGTAACGGAACGGAGTGTTGAAGAGGGGCAAACCGTTGCGGCCTCATTTGCCACCCCAAAAATGTTCGTCATTGCCGAAGATTTATCAAAAATGCAAATCTTGGCAGATGTGGATGAAAGTGATATAGGATATATAAGCAATGGTCTTCAGGTACGTTTTACCGTACAGACCTATCCTGAAAAAGTATTTTATGGGAAGGTAAGTCAGATCAGGTTACAGCCCATTCAGGTGAATAATGTTGTGAACTACCAGGTGGTTGTGGACGTGGATAACCACGAAGGGCGTTTACTTCAGGGAATGACCGCAAGCCTCGAATTTATAACCCAATCTGCCAAAGATGTTTTGTTGATCAATAATTCGGCCTTGCGTTTTAGGCCCAATGAACAAATGCTCAATGAAATAAAGCCCATCTTGGAACAAAAGGCAAAAATGTTGCTCCCGGATTCCATACAACCAGGCTTTATAAGCGCCCTTGACATTGAGGAACAATTTACCCCTGCCAATTTCAAGAAGAGTCTGCCAAGCAATATCAATGGTTTTTTTTACAGGGATTTGGCAGGAAAATTGGATTTCAACTTTATTGAAACAGGGATAAAAACAGGTATGCAGTCCCAGATCATTAGATTTTTGGATGGCTCTGAGTCAAGTGAACCAACAAAAGCCATCAATGGTATTAAATCAAAAAAATAGGATGGTGCCCAAAAAAAAAGTCATAGAAACCAAAAAAATAAGTCGCGTATTCAAAACAGGTGATATTGAAGTACGTGCCTTGACAGACATTGATATAGTTATTGAAGAAGGCGAATTTGTGGTTATTATGGGGTCTTCCGGATCCGGGAAATCTACCTTGCTTCATATTTTAGGGTGTCTGGACAAGCCAACTTCCGGCGAATATTATTTGGATGGAGTGCATGTAAATAAATTGAACAAAAATCAACTGGCAGATATACGAAATCAAAAAATAGGCTTCATTTTTCAAAGCTACAATTTACTGTCGCGCACTACGGCCCTTGAAAATGTAGAATTACCGTTGGTTTATGATAGATCGGGTCGCTTTTCCAATTCAAGTGAAATCGCAAAAAAGGCATTGGAGCAAGTAGGCTTGGGCAATAGGATACACCATAAAACCAATGAACTTTCCGGAGGACAACAACAACGGGTAGCTATTGCCAGGGCTTTGGTAAACAATCCGGCCCTTATTTTATCGGATGAAGCCACCGGTAATTTGGATAGTAAAGCCAGTATTGATATCGCCGATTTGTTTGTTCGCTTAAATAACGAGGGAAAAACCATATTAATGATCACTCACGAACCTGAAATAGCCCAGTTCGCCAAACGGATGATTTATTTAAGGGATGGTCTCGTCTTAACGGACGAGCTAATTAAAAATAGAAGTACCAAAGAAAGTGCTTTAAAAGATTTGGAGCAAACAACTTAATTCAAGCTAATGAAGCAATTATTAAAAACGTTTAAGGTCGCTTTTCGGTCCATCTATAGGAACAAAACGCGAAGTTTGCTTACGGCACTCGGCATCATCATTGGTGTTGCTGCGGTGATTATGACCATTTCCGCTGGTCAGGGTGCCACACAGGAAGTACAAAGTCAGATATCGGGCTTGGGTACCAATTTATTAATGATCAGTACAAAAACCGAACACAGGGGGGGAATTGATGTTAGAATGGGTAGGCCCATAGATGAAAAAGACCTCCTTATGTTACAAAAGAACTCCGTTTGGATGCCAAGATTGTCGCCTTTGGTAGCCAATGGGGTAAGGGCCATTGGTCCGCAGGGCAATAAATCCACCACCATTTATGGGGTTTCTTCGGACTACTTCGACATCTTAAATAGGGAAATAGTTTCAGGGGACGGATTTACCGAGGAAGATGTGAAGGCGGCCCGTAAAGTCTGTGTCATTGGCGAAACCATAAAGAAAGAACTATTTTCCAGTGCAGACCCCGTAGGACGACAAATTAGGATAGATAAGGTTCCGTTCACTATTGTTGGTATCCTAAAGGAGGAAGGCAAGGGTACCATGGGCCAGGATCAGGACGATATGCTTATTGCGCCCTACACCACCATTCAGAATAGGTTGTACGGTAGACGTAGGGGCTACAATATGATAATGGCCAGTGCTCTGAGCGAAGACCATATACAAGATGCGGAAATAGAGGCCACGGAACTTTTAAGGGAAACGCACCGTATTCTGGAAGGGGAGGAGGACGATTTTGAAATTATGACACAGGTGGAGCTCCAAGAAATAACAGGCAACGTAACCGGGATTTTGACCCTTATTTTAGGTGCTATAGCCAGTATTTCCCTTATTGTGGGCGGCATTGGTATAATGAATATTATGCTGGTTTCGGTAACCGAACGTACTCGGGAAATTGGCACCCGACTTGCCATTGGGGCCCGGGAAAGTGATATTTTGACCCAATTTTTGATAGAGGCCATCGCATTGAGTCTGGCCGGGGGTGTTTTAGGGATTGTGCTGGGAGTTCTGGGCAATCAAATTATTTATAAGACTACCAATTTTTATATACCCACGGCTATGGACTCCATTCTCATAGGCTTTGGTTTTTCCGTATTGGTAGGCATTGTTTTTGGCTATTTCCCTGCCAGAAAAGCTGCCAGATTAAACCCCATTGATGCCCTGCGCTACGAGTAGGGATTTTAATGATTAGGCAATTGGCTTTGCCAATGGGTAGCAGGGGAGGGACACCGAACTTTTCTGTGAGGAGCATGTATTCCTTGTTACACAAAAAACTAGTTATGAATAAATTCCCGCCCGAACGCCCGCCATGACCTTCGGGCAGGTATCCGTTTCGGTACGGGCGGGCCTGCCCGAAAGTGCACCTATTCGGTACGGGCGGGCCTGCCCGACTTTATCATTCAGCCGCGCCTGCCCGTTCCATTCAGGCGGGCCTGCCCGACATTGTCATTCAGGCGGGCCTGCCCGTTCCATTCAGGCGGGCTTATTATGCGATCCAAAGCCTGTCCTAAGCGGAGCCGAAGGGATAGGAGGGAGGGCAATGTGCGTGGAAGTATCTTGTAATTTCAAGAATTAATCCAATAGCTATTCGCAATAATTAGGTGTCATATTTCCATAATAGGTAAAAATAAAACTAAAGCATTTAACTGTTTTACCCCATATAAAAAAAATACGTAACTTATTTTCAAAATTGTTTGGAAATGAATAGAAGAAACTGGTTATCAAAGGCAACACTCGGTTCAACGGGAGTGGTAATACTTCCATATTTAGGAATTGCTATGCCAAAGACCAACCTTGGTGATACCTATCTTAGATTAGCTTCCAATGAAAATCCATATGGGTGCTCGGAACAAGTAAAAAAGTCTTTTTTAACTTCTGTTACAGCTATTAATAGATATGCTTTTCCGTCAATACCTCAACTAAAAATAGCCCTGGCAAAACGTTTTCAACTAACAGCGGAAAACATTTTATTGGGTGCTGGCTCCTCCGGTATCTTGGAAGCTGTCGCACATTTTATGCTACAAAGGGAAGGTGATGTAACCACTGCCACACCTACCTTTGATATATTGCCTTCCATGTTGGAAAAGTTTGGCAGAAAAGCACACTATATACCCTTAAAACAAGATCATACCCTTGATTTGGATGCTATGTTGGCCAAAACCCAGGAGCATCCGGGTTTGGTATATATTGTCAATCCCAATAATCCTATTGGTACGGTCGTAGCTTCTCAAGAGCTTAGGCAGTTTATTACTGAGGCCACTAAATATTCATACGTCTTAATTGATGAGGCCTATCTTGAATTTTGCGATAACCCGGAATCGATGATAGATATGGTTATAAACCCAAGGGTCATGGTGATTAAAACATTCTCCAAAGTATATGGTTTGGCAGGCCTACGTATTGGGTATGGTTTTGCACATGCAGCGTGGGTCAATGAATTGGAAAAATTTATGATCTTTGCCGGTCTCCCTATATCCTCTCCTTCCTTTTCTGTTGCTACGGTGGCCCTTGATGACGAGAATTTTGTAGATTTTGTGGTACAAAAAAACACAGAATCCAAAGTCATTGTAGTGGAGACTTTGAGCAAATTGGAAATCGACTACATTCCGTCGCAGACTAGTTTTATTCTTTTTGATATTTCAAAATATCCAACGGATTTTATGATGGATATGAAAAATAAGGGAATATTGATCGGGACCCGTGACTATTTGGGCAAGAAGTGGTGTAGAGTGAGTATGGGAACGGTGGAAGAAATTAAAGAATTTACAAAAGTTCTTACGGAACTTTGGAAGGCATAAATACGTTAAATTTTATATTCCATTGACTTTGTACAACAAAAAGATGGTACTATTTCGCGGATAAAAACTATTAATTGACTGAAACTTCGTTATTATTCAGGGATAACCCATATTCCCATTAATAAACTATTTGTAAAGGGCATTGGAAACTGTTCAGCCCGTTCTGCGTAAAGCAATAGGTTAGGGGAAGGGGTAATGAATGGTATTAGCAACTAAAACCATTGGTATACAATGCTTTAACGTTATTGTTACTTGTTTTAATTTCAGTAAAATTTATAATTGTTTCAACGCTTCATTTAGGTAAACAATACAAAATTCGCTACCATTTGTACAAATTATCTTACAAGATTGCGTTTTAAAAAGTATCTTAAACGAGATTTTAAGAAGGGTACTTGAGATGAAATGCCCCCATTTCCTTGTATACCCTTTGGCAGTTCCTCCCATTGAAGATTTTGTAAAAACACCAAAATTAATCTACAACAGCATGGAAAGAGTAAGTGCCAATGGTAAACTTGTGCCATTAGATGGCTCCGCCATCACCGATCAGTACACAGGCCACTTTTTAAAGGTGAGCTATACCCAACAGATTTCCGGTCATGCCATTTTTAGCAAGGACCGCGCAGATGTAGAAGCCAATGGACGCTTCAGACTGTATGTGCCCAAGAAGGAATTGTTGGCAAACGATTTGGTAACCATAGAGGTATATGCCCCTGATGGTGAACTTTTAGGAAGGCAGGGGTATACCCATGGTGCCTTAAAAACGGCTGAAATTCCCATTGGAGCAGATGATGATAGCCAAACCTTGGATATCGAGGTAAATCCAAAAAAAATCACTTTTAATCAATCATCCCCTGCAGAACAGGCTTCGAAAAAATTGAGCGGTCGTGTCATTGATATTTCAGGGGATTCCAAAACTTCAGGGCTACAGGTATTGGTTATGGTCAGCAATGAAGCTGCAGCCGCTTTTGATGTGGCCAAGTTCGAAGCTATCTTTACGGCAACTACGGATGCCAAAGGCTATTTCTATGGTCAGGTAATCAATAAAAGTGTGCAACAGGCCTTCGGTGTAATCGCCGGTAATGAGGGCCATCCCATCAGTATTCCGCTGGAGAACAATAAGTTGCCCAAGAATATTATACTAGTTGCAGATCTGTCCAGTTTATCGGATGAAGATGGCTGTGGCTGTGGCGAAAAGGTCCCCGTTCTTCCCGATGGGGATGATTTGGTAAACTCCAATGCTTTCTCCCAGGATATTGGCGGCAAATGCGTGGATTTTACCATTCCCAATAGAACCCTTGAAGAGTTCAGTTTCTACCATACCGTACGTACCACCGAGCCTGAAATTAGAGGGCTTACCATAAATTCGAAACAATCGAGAAACATCAAAAATGAGTTGTTGGATATTTCTGACCATGCCTTTAAGCTTATTGGGCGGTTGAACAACTCATTTACCTCACTCTCAATGGTACCTTATACCATTGAAGGGGATACTGCGGTGGAAAAACGTCAGGAGTCCGACATTAGTTTTGAGGATGGAAACAATAAGGAACCAGTAACCGCATTTCCCAATTATCTTCTTAAAATTGATACAGGGGTTAATTCAAAATTTGCCATAAAGACCAATGATCTAATTTCTGCTACTAACAAGCTAAGACCTTTTGATATTGTTAAACTGGCCTCTGAACAGATCAAAAAAAAGAAAAAACTATATGACTTGCATCAAAAATTGGCTGCGGCATATTGTGGTAAAACAGGGGTGCAAGCAGCGAAAAGCTATTGTGAGGAGCTAGCCGCAAAAGGTAGTCTTGATAGGGAGGAGCTTAGGTCTACCCTTGGCCATGTTGAGCAAATAAAATCGCAATTGAACTTGGCGGCCAATGTAAATAAGCAGTACAACAGTGCCATTCTGGAGCTGGACAAACTTATAGAGGGTAATTCAGTCGATAAAAAATTACTGACTTCGGCCATGAAAAAGGTCGAGACCCTTATTCAGGGCATCGAAAGCGCTGATCTGAACGGCCAACTTAAGGAAAATATGCTGGGCTATTTGCGGCGTATAATGGTTGAGCTCGCTAGGGCCGGAGAAGGCTCAAATCTTGATTTTGAACCTTGTCCGCCGGCAAACAAGCCCGATACCATGGGTATTTTATGCCTTATTCAAAAGTTCAATGACCTTAAGGAGACCTTAAAAAACAAATCGATTTTCACCTTGGCAGAGATATTGGAAATACGCGCGTACTATACTATATTTTTGCACAGTATTTCCACCTTCCTTGATCTACTGGACGAGTTTCATACTTTTTATACCACCAATTTAAGTTTTGCCACCGAACTGGACGACGACTATTTCTTTGAAAACTATGATGAAATAAAAAGCACCCTCACCACTTTAAGACGACAAATCTATAGTGCCATTAGAAGGGTGGAAGAGCTGGAACGGGCCTATATACAAAATCATCCAGGTAGGGTAGATTTAAGTGTGGAGAATAGTATCGATTGGGACGAGACCCCAACCATATACGAGAATACCACCATAGCCCATGGCCACATCCTACATTTTAAACAAAAATGGAAAGCTGCGGGGTACTCCCTGGGAGATTTACTGTACAGCCTTCCTTTGGCCCCCTGTCAGGAAAAGCAGATTGCGATTGTTGATTGGGATAGATCGGAAGTGGGCGCTAGAACAGAGGCACAAATAGTCTCAGAAGAGCTGGAAGCCCAAATATCAAGGGATAGGGATATAACCGAGATAATGAATTCGTCTTTTGGAGAATCCATTACGGCCTCTTCAACCAATAAGACCAAGTCCACAAGTGCTGGAATTGGTGGGGGAGTGGGTGGTTTTATAAGTGGTGTGGTTTTCGGGGTCGCCGGTGGCATTTCACATTCAGGAGCTTCCTCCAAGTCGACCGCGAACCAAAATTCGTCGCGCAACCTTTCGGCCAATACCTTGAACAGCCTACAGGACAACACCTCCCAATCGGCATCAAGTCTTAGGAGTCAGCGAAGTACCGTAATACAGACCGTTGGCCAAAACGAATCCGTAAATGTTCAGACAGAGGTCATCAAAAACAACAATCACTGCCATGCGGTGACCGTGGAGTATTTTGAGGTATTGAAGCACTATGCCATAGAGCAGGAATTGGTAGATGTACAGGAATGTCTTTTTGTACCCATGCCCTTGGGTCATTTTGATTTTAAAAAAGTCCTTCGCTGGAAAAATACCCTGAGTAGGGCCGTATACGGAAGAAAATTGCGACGGGGTTTTGATGCTATCGAACGTATCGAATCCAATTATGCCGACTCGGATTTGCCCATTGGTAGCTATGCCGATGAAATGATTCAGGAATTTACAGGACATTTCACCATCTCCTTTGAATTGGAGCGACCTTTTATTAAAGAAATTGATGAGGCTACCAAGACCGAGGAATACGATCTAAATATTCCTTTCCCATGGTTTTTTGGTAAAATGGTATTTCACCTGGAAAGGGAAGTGCCTTTGACCGAGGCAGAAAAAGATGCCATTTTTGAACAACAGTACGCCCCTGATATCGTACGTGGTTTTATAGACACCATGCTCTTTTATGCCATAGCGGATAATGGTACCGAGGTAGCACTCGATTTTGATGTTACCCTGTTGGCCAACTATAGAAAAGGGGTGCCTTTACGCGTTAGTATCAATATGTCCAGTATTCCAAACATCACTAGAAGGCAAATCAAGTATCTGCGGTTCAGGGCCAATACCATTGTGAAACCCACCTCCAAGATTATTTTGCGTTCCGCCTATTTACAGTATCGCACCAATCATTTGAGTGAGTATATTGTTCAGAACAATAGAATAAGTAACGACATCATTAACACCTTGACGATAAATTTGGGTGGACTTGGGGTAGTTACCGATGCTGCTTTAATGTTCACCCCTATGAACAGCAGGGAGGAACGAAACCCTAGAAAGGAGGATAGGGACGCAGCAAGGGCCCTTGTTTCCTTTTTAAACGAATATTTGGAAATGTCACATAAAATTATCTGGTCGAGTATAGATTCCAGTCGGCTTTTTGGACTCCTAGACGGCTATATCTCACCGCACAGTGGGGGTAGGAGCGTGGCCAGTGTAGTGGAAAACAGGGTCATGGGCATAGTGGGCAATAATTTGGTGCTCAAGGTAATTCCCGGTGAACGCTTGGATCCGGTATTTAAGAGCGTTGAGAATTTATTGGAATATTACCAGCCTACCACCAAGCCCGACCCATATCGGGTAAGTGTGCCCACCAAGGGCGTGTATGCCGAATCTGTCATGGGTCAGTGCAACAGCTGTGAAGAGATAGACGAAACCAGGCACTGGAGGTTTTCCGATGAGCCTTGCGGTTCTTCGCCAACGGCCATTGAACCGGTATCCACGGCCAGTAGACGCAGTGATCCGGGCAATTTACAAGCCAAGGACTTTCCAGGCAGCATTATCAATATGCAGAATGCCCCTGCTGCACCAGACCCTACTGGCTTGGCTGCGGCTTATGGACTCCTTGGCAAGGGCGATGCCTTTAAAGACTTTACCGGTCTGGCAGGTACCCAAGCCAATGCTTTGGGCGCTTTGCAGACTACCTCTAAAAGTGTAACGGATTTGGCGAGTATTTCAAAAGACTTTGCAAGTTTGGCGGTTATGGCCAATCAAAAAGAGGATGGGGCCAAGCAGATTGAGCAAATAAAGAAACTGAACAAAGAGGGCTTTTTGAACGATACCGAGGCGAGCAATCAAATCAAGAAAGTATTGGATTCCTACACTGATGCCGCTGATAGTGTTGTGGGCAAAAAGGATTCGAGCAATGCACAGCCCTTGACCAGTTCACCGGAAATCAAAAAAGCCATTGCCGATGCCAGTCAGTCAGAAAATGGAAAGGTTAACGTATCCCGAACTACCCCTTTGGGCAACGAGTCGGTTTCAGTTTCCAAAGGTGACAGTGAAGGAACTCCCAGAATTATCGAAAATCCAGATCTAAATGCCGCCTCAAGAAGCTTTAATCCGGCAACCCCTGCAGCCCCGGGCTCGGGCAATAAAACTGGAGAGACAAAATTCTCGGTACGGGTGAGTAATATGCCTGCCGGTGGATCGGTGCGCTGGAGTGTGCCACCTAGCAATTCAGGTGATTTTATCATCAAAAATGGTCCTGCAGTTATAGTTGGAGAAAGTGTTACCGTTCAAGGCATAAAACCCGGATTAAGCAATATTGATGTAGAAGTAAGGGATGTAAACGATACCGTGGTGCAAAGTATGAAATTGCCACTGAGCATACCGCAATTTGTCACCATTAGGGAAGACGCAGCTGCTTTTGATCAGGTCTTGGCCGATTTGTCCCTGACCGCCTTAAAAAACGATCTTATCAGTAAAACCAAAGAGGTATGTGATGCTCTTTTAGTAGATGCAAACGTAAGAACCATATGGCAGTTGGGCAGTTTTACGGAAGTAACACCGGCACATATACCAGCGAATATGATTACGGTAGCGACGATTAAAAATAGATTGGCCGCGGGCAATAGAACTTTTGGGCAGACCAATCCGGCACCGGGGGAAGTTGGGAATATAGTGCCGAATAGAACGATTGATGTCTTTCCAGGGGCTTATGATGAACCAATGGGTGGTGGCGCATTTAGCGATACGGAACTTGATACGGAGACCCAAGCACTTATGATACAGCTGGAATCGCAAGGAGTGGGAGGGGATCCTGCACTGGAATCCTTTGCTGTAGATGTCTACGGCCGCTTGATAGGGGAGACCTTGGCCCACGAAATAGTACATGCGCTTTTGTGGGATATTGTGATTCAAGATGGACATAATGACCCTAGCATCAATAACGACATTATGAATAGCGGAAGCCAACGAACCTTTACCCAGCGTACAGGCTTTGTGGACGATGCGCATCAAAGTCCGGTGGTCCCAGCTAATTTCTCAGATAATGGCATAGCGGCAATAAACCGGTTACAGGCCTTGAACCTTAGCAGGATGGATGCCAATTTCCCGGTACCAGGAACCCGGGTAAGCGCGTTCAAGTAATTATTTGGCAGTAGTTTAGACCAAGGATTTTTATTATATTGGCTATTGTCGTGGATTTATGCTGTTTAGGGGTGACGTTTGGTTTAATTAAGGTTTCAGCCGCTGGTTCTACGACGTATTTATGCTAGATTTAAATCGTAACAAAGCAAGGTGCTTTTATAAGTTTAAGAAATTCATGTATAAACTCATCCTCCTACCGGCATTATGTTTTTTGTGTAGTTTTTGGTCTTCTGCCCAGTTGACTGCTGGGGATGTACTCCAATACCCTCCCTGTACAGAGGAGGAAATACCCCACTACAATGCCTACAAGGTGAGCAGTCCGCCACAGATCGATGGCCGTTTGGATGATTCGGTCTGGCAGAATGCACCAACTTCACCCAGCTTTAGGGACCTGATTTCCGGCTCTAATACCATCCATGATACGCGTGCCGCTGTGCTGTGGGATGAGGACTATTTATATGTCGCCTATTGGATAGAGGAACCCAATGTGCAGGCTACCCTTACTGAACGCGATGCCTTGATATATAATGATAATGATGTAGAGCTTTTTATTGCAGGAAAAGATGGGTATTACGAATTTGAGATCAATTCTTTTGGAACCATCTATGAGGTGTTCTTTATTTGGGAAGATTCGGATTCCTATAAAAACGGAGCCTATGATTCCATCCCTGAATTTAGTAGCGACCAACCGGGGAGGAAACCCTTTTCAGGAGTAGGGTATAAACCTCATCCGAGAGGAGGCCGGATCGGGTATTGGTATTGGGACTTCCCGGGATTGAGAAGCGCTGTTCATATTGATGGCACCATAAACGATGATAGCGATCGGGACCGGGGTTGGACGGTTGAACTGGCCATTCCGTGGTCGGGGATGTCGGCATTGGCTTTAGGGGATAACAGAAGCTTGCCCCCCAAGGATGAGGATATCTGGCGCATGGATTTCTCACGGTTTAATCAGTATAAGGAAGCTAATCCAGCCGAAGACAGTGGGGGATGGGTATGGAGTCCCCATGGGGTTTGGGATTCCCATGTTCCTGAATGTTTTACGTACATCCACTTTTCGCAGCAGGATGTCTCTCATTTAAAAAAGGAAGCAGAAAGGAAGTGAATAATCTAATTCCCTTTAAAACATATTTTAGCGCAGGAACGTTCTTCCCTCTATAATGACTTGTCGGGATGTTTACAGTACGGCCGGTCTTTTTAACTGACAGACGGTAGGAGGGAAGGCTATATGCGTGCAACGGTATTTTATGTGAAAACGTTGAAAAACCAGAAGAGTTACAGTAATTTTGTATTTCATATACTATACATAATTTCAGAAACTTGTTAGAGAAAAGACGACAATTGCCCCAAGAACAATTAACTGATGCAGATTATTTCATTTATTGTTTGGAAGGGGTTCCTGACATAGAAACGGACAAGCTTACCGAAGCACAAAAAAACCTGGAACAATTGGCCATGCAGTACGGAGTAGCCAGTATTTATAAAACATGCGACACCATTGAAGGGCTAGAAGCCTGTTTAAATGCCTTGGTCATGGATGATCATCATTTTAAAGACTATGAAATCATCTACTTGGTGATGACGGGTGAGGCAAACAGTATTTGTTTAAATGACTACTACTATAGTTTACAGGAAATTGCAGAGATTTTTGAAGGAAGGCTAAAGGGAAAGATTTTACACTTTTCAAATGCAAAAGTGCTGGATCTGGACGAAGAAGAAGCACAATATTTTTTGGATATCACCAACGCAAAAGCGGTTTCTGGCTATGGCAATGAATTTAATGGACTAAGTAGCTCAAATCTTGATAAAGCATTCTTCAACTTGTTTAAGGAAGATGATAATATGTTGGATGTTGTAGAAGAGTTGCACCAAAGACATTACCATGTCTGTAAATTACTTGATTTTAGATTGTATTATTAGTGAAACTCAATTTTGAGAAGTCTGTAAGACGCACTTAAAATTGCAAGTTGAACTAATCCCGCCTTTTTCGGCGGGATCTAGGTTCAATACCTCGCCCCTTGGGTTCGTGCCCTCAGCAGTATGCATCACAGAGCAGCTGTAAGTAAAAAGTTGTCAATAACAATTGACTATATCCACAACAACTGCGTAGAACAAGGATTAGTTAAGGACCCAGTGGCTTGGAAATATAGCAGCGCAAGGAACTATGAGAAGGATGATTCGGTTTTAAAATAGATTATGAAGGCATTCATTTAGGTATACTGGAATTATGAGGAATAGTAGAAAAGATTAAGTTGCATGGTATGGGCACGAGCGTGACGCTCGCGCCAGCTTGGGAGCCGATGGTAGGAGGGGAGTTGCACCGAACTTGTCGTGAGGTGCATGAATTTCTTTTAACCAAAAACTAGTTATGAATAAATGGCCGTTCCATTCAGGCGGGCCTGTTCGTCAGACAGCTGTGTGGAATGGGTTCTTTGTGTAATTAATTTTATAGATTTGTTTTAACAAATCAACACTTTGAACAATCAAAAATCAGTAGCAGTTTTACCCTTTGTTAATATGAGCAATGATATTGACAACGAATATTTCTGTGACGGAATCACTGAAGAAATTATAAACGCACTAACAAAAATTGACAAACTTAAGGTTATTGCCAGAACCTCATCATTTGCCTTTAAGGGAAAAGATATAGATATCAGAAAAATTGGGGGGCAACTAGGGGTAAGCACAATTCTTGAAGGAAGCATTAAGAAATCCCGGGAAAGGGTTAGGATTACGGCCCAATTAATAGACGTTGAAGACGGTACCCACTATTGGTCTAAAAAATTTGATAGGCGATTAATAGATATTTTTGATTTAGAGGATGAAATTAGTTTAACAATAGCTGAAGAAGTTCGAAACAATTTTGGGCATTTTGAAATTCAAGAGCATTTAATAGAACAGCCAACAAGCAGCGTAGATGCCTATCAAATGTATTTGAAAGGACGTTCTTTTCAATTGAAATGGACACCAGAGGGCCTTAACCAGGCCATAAACTACTATAACAAGGCCATTGCATTGGATAAAAATTACGCCAAGGCCTATTATGCCAATTTACAATGCTATGGGTTATCGGCAATGTGGGGTTATATTCCTTATGACGAGGCTATGGAGTCGGCCATCAACAATTTGCTTATGGCAAAAGAATTAGACGCCTCTTTACCGGAATATCCTTTGTCTTATGTCGGAAAGTTTTTGTGGGGAGAATGGGATTTTAAGAATGCCTATATTCATATTAAGAAAGTCTTGGCCATTAACCCCAATCATATTGACGGTTTAGAAGCTTTAACAGAGTTGTTCATAGCGCTTGGTTTTTTTGACATGGCCTTGCCATATGCAAACAAACTTTTAGAGGTAGATCCGCTTTCTGCAAACAATCATTACACATTGGCCCATATTCACTATTTTCAAGGCCTATATGACAAAGCCCTTGAAAATGTCGATTACGCCTTAACACTTAACCCTGAACTAGAATTAGCGCATCATTTAAAATGTTTTTGTTTAATATGGCTGAACAAAAAACAGCAGTTTCAAGAATTTATACACAATACCTCATTAATAGAAGAGAAAAATCTATTGTTTAGCCTTGTTAACGAAAAGCATACTGAGGTTCCCCATCAAATTATTGAAAAATGGTCTAGGCTCAGTAAAGATAAAACCATGCTGGTACCTTATGACGTGTTTATTTTGGCCAACTCATATCAAACGGCGACGGCCTTTTCTCTCTTAAAGGAAATGATCGACCAAAGACGCGGTCAAATCATTAACTATAGGCAGGATCCATTCTTGAGGCCCCTGCATAAAATAAATGGTTTCACAGATCTGCACAATTCAAATTTATCGTCTGCGGATATCACATCTACCAAGAAAGATGAAGAGAAAGCAACGGCAAATGTTTTGGATAAAGACCAAATTAAGAAACTAAAAGGCAAATTACTTTCATATTTTAAGGAAGATGAGCCTTTTTTAAATCCACAATTAAACTTACAGTTCGTTGCTCAGGTTTTGGAGCTGAACAACAATAAAATATCATTTCTGATCAATCAGACGTTTGATGTTAATTTTAATGACTTTGTTAATTCTTATCGCCTCAAACACTTTAAATTGATAGCACTCGATTCCAATAATTCGCACCTAACCATTCTTGGGTTGGCTTATGATAGTGGTTTTAATTCTAAAACCGTATTCAACACCTATTTTAAAAAAATAGAAGGGGTAACCCCTAGGGCTTGGATGAAAGCCAACTCATTGTAAACCTCGCCTATTTCGTTTCAGATTATAATTTAGAACGATTTACCTAATAATCCGGTGAATCTTTGCTGCATAATTAAAAATCAAAAAACGATCAATTATGAATTCATCCATTTTAGGGCCCAAAACTTATTTAGGGAATATTCTAAATAGCATGATTGGCTTTGTGCCAGAACACGATGCCACAATTGTCTTGCCGAGCCATCGGCAAGACGATACAGGCTGGCAACGCAATACCATTATCCGTCAATTATTAACGAAAGAATTTAATTAACAATAGAAAACAATCATTTAATCAATAAACACATGAAAAAGTTAGCGTCAATAGTCACATTACTTACATTGTCAGTAGCACATATGTATGGGCAAGATACATCGAAACAAGCATTTGAGATCAAGGTCATTACAAGTGTAGAATCTATCATTCCGAGCGGGCTGGGAAGATCACGTTTAATTTCGTCCAACGAAGAAAGGGATTACAAACAATTTACCTCTAGTAGAACAGAAGAAAACAATACCAGGAACAAATCGAAAAGAAAAGATATTAGACTTAAAAATTTTGAAGAAACGAAATTATTGAACTTTTATAACCTAGGCGGAATCCGGTTTCAAAATATAGCCGCCAATGATGCCTTAATTTCTTCAAAATTGACCGAAATGCTTTCCAAAGGTTGGGACCTGATGTTCATAACCAGTGCCGTAGAAAGCGATGCGGGGAAAAACGATGACAACGGTATTTTTATTACCCGCTATATTCTTAAAAGAAAGTTCAACTAAACCGGCCTAATATAACGTGAGTTCGATTTATATTTAATTGTTAATGAGTTGTTTAT
>TARA_R110002020_G_C16321241_1_pt1 | contig 24236 bp, 16 predicted proteins | sample TARA_R110002020 | Tara Oceans TARA_R110002020 (sample SAMEA4396489) | marine metagenome | biome: Westerlies Biome; feature: [MES] marine water layer (ENVO:01000295) within the mesopelagic zone...; material: water (ENVO:00002006), including particulate matter (ENVO:01000060) such...
CAAGCCTTTTGCTATATTTGAAGAGGTGGTTGTGCAACAGGCACACTGTATATGATTTATTGCTAGTTCTAGCCTACTTACGAAAATCCTCACGGATTTTCAGTTTGGTGTGTATTTACTAAATTAGGTGCCTAAACCACGCAACAAACCATATACAAACCGTTGGCAGTAATTTGAAAAAAACACAATGAATAAAACCAAAAAGTTTTTAATTAAATCTATTTACTTACTTCCTTTAGGGTTTTTCTTATGGATGTTACCCAACGGATTTAATACAAGTGACATTGGAATATCTATTGTAGCTGGATTAATAATCGCTTTGCTAATAGTCTTTTGGAATTTATTTGAATACGAAAAATTTAATGAGATTTTGTATAATGATTTCCTTGAATCTCAACATTCTGTTTCAATTAAAAACACCGAAGAAAATTGGAATGATTTGAAAAACAAACTAAATCTTCAGATTGCAAAAATTAAAAAAATCCGTGAAAGCGAAAATCACATTGAATATCAAATTGACCAAAAAATTACTGACTCGATTCTTAGAATAGAAAAGAAAAATGATAATATTTTAGTGAATATTAAACGAAAGCATTTGAACTTTATTCCTGATATGGCTGAAAATTATGGCATATTAAAAAAGCTAATTAAAGAAAAAACTACTGCCAACAATGTATCCTATGAAAAGCACTAATTTCGTTCTTCAAAAATAATATTTTTATTTTAATTACCTCATAATGATTGTTTTGGAGTGTTTGGCTGTTGGCAATCCTTTCCTATTTGCTGATTGATTGTCAACGTTAAAATACTTATGCCCTGCTCCGCATCCTAAGACGTGATCCATCGTCCTACGCGGCCACCAGTCCCGATAATGGATCAACATTCAAAAAATTCATAAAATGACGGATAAAAAAATTCTTTATCTTCGGCGTTTCAAGCTTATTGCTTATAGCTTAAAGGTGGTAGCCTATAGCAAGAAAAATATCAAATAAACCCATGCTGTCGGGCCTGCTGCAGTAGCTCCCTATCTTCGCCATCTTCCACTCCAAAAACTATTTTTAACTGCCGCTTCCGTTTTTCCAAGGCTCCTAGGGAAAAGGGCATGAGGGTTGGCAAATCCTTCATTTTGGTGCCTTGGGAGAGCTCATAGAGCAAATGCCGGTCCCATTTATCCAACAGATAGTCGTGGCTTATATACTTACGGATGGCCTGCAGTACGGTCTTGCTATAATAGGGTGGGTCCTGAAGCACCTCTATAAGTGCTGGCACCAAAGTTTCGGTGGCGATATCACTCTTTATTACAAACCCCTCGGGATTGATGTTCTTAAAAATATTCTGAATTCTATAATTGTCGTTAAAGGTAGTAGCCACAACAATTTTGGCCTGTGGATGCTTTTCTCGTATTTCCAATCCCAAATCCTCTCCAGACAGCATGCCAAGGGTAGGGGACGGAGGTAATTTTATATCCAAAAAAACCAAATCCAAGGTTTTATGTGGATTGTACCTTTCCATTAAGTTTTGGGCCGCATCACAGGTGGTAGCCTCCGTGATAGAAAATTCCAATTCCTCTATGGCATTTGCAAGATGCAAGAGAGCATTGCGAAATGCTTCTATTATTAGCGGATGATCATCTATTATTAGCGTATTGTATGCTTTTGCTTCCATAATCAATATTTTAGTGGTATCTGTATACAGATTTTCGTTCCTTGGCCGGGTATTCCCTCAATAACACATGTGCCCCCCATTTTTTTGGTACGCGATTTAATGTTTTTTATTCCAATGCCGGTTTCCGCAAAACGTTTGGTATATCCAATACCATCATCTTCTATATACAGACTTAAAACCTGCTTGTTGGCCTTTAGTACCAATTTTACTTTATTGGCTCTTGCATGCTGTACTATATTGTGCAGCGCCTCTTCCATTATTTTGTAAATATTGGTTTTTAAATAACTGTTGGTTCGTTGCCAGGTAGCTTCTTCCACAATTTTCAGCTCGGCTGAAAACTTACCTTGTTTTTCCCATTTTTTTACCAAGGCCCTTAAATTTTGGATATATTGGTTTTCGCTTATATAGAGTTCATTGCGCAAGTCGTGCGATATATCGCGTATTTCCTTTTCAATCTTTTGGAGTTCCCCTAAATATTCACGGTGTTTAATAATGGCACCTGACTCGCCATCTATATTTAAAAATGCCCAGTTGATCCGTATTCCGAACAGCCGCGCCAAAATGCTGTCATGAAGGTCTTCCGAAATCCTTCGACGTTCCTCGAGCCTTCCTCTCACCAGATTTTCTTGCTGCTTTAAGGTGAGAAGATAGATTTTTTCATTTGCCTTTTGTTGCTCGCTTTCAAAAGCAAGGGCTTTGTTTTTAGCGCGTGCCCTGAAATTTGTAAAGAGCAACAATAAAATTATCACCACGGCTCCTGCACCGGCGGCAATAACTGCCTTATCCCGTGCCAAGCGTTTATTCTCCTCTATATAACTGGCTGTTTCGTATTCTATACGGGTAAATTTATCGCGTACGACCCGTTCGGCACGGGTAAGGATTTTATTTAAGGCAATATGTTGGCTTAAATAGTCCTCCCTTTTTTTGCTATCGGCTTTGGCCAAAAGTTGTAGGGCGGTTAGGGCGTCCCGGTTCAGCTCCAATTCCTGTCCCAATTGGAGGGCCCAGCTAGCGTGGTGTACCGCTTGCGCACTGTCACCCTCTTGCAGATAGTATTCTGCCAAATGAATATGGCTCATAACAATACCCGCCCTGTTTTTAATGCTGTCGCGTAAATTAAGGGCGCGGCAGTAATCTGTAACCACATCATAATTTGCTTCTTTTAAAAAATAACTATACGCTCTGTTGTCTATAATGCGGGCATGTAAGGCAGGATCTTCCCTTAAGTATTCGTCTGCTTTTAAGGCAGTGTTGAATAAGGCTATGGCCGGTTCCTGATTTCCCATTTTTTGGAATAATACTCCCAAGTTGTTCTGGAGATCCAAAAGGTAAATACCGCCATCTCCGTGGCGCTCCAAATAGACCATAGCCTGCTTATAGTGGTCAAGCGCCATATTATATTCTTCCAAGTTTTCGTGGATTGCCCCAAGTAGGTTATGGCATAAATAGAGCTGCTTATATTTATTTAGGGGAAGGAGCTGTGAAATGGCCTTATAAACCAAAACCTCACTTCCGGTATAATCCTTAATATGGGTCTTTACCAAAGCCATATTATAAAGCATTTTCGCCGCATAATACGGTTTGCTGTGCCGAAAATGCTGTAGCGCCTTTTCATAATGTAGATAGCTCTGTCCATAATCCTGCCATTGCATATAATGAATTCCATAATGCCAATAGCCCTCTCCCATATGGAGGGTGTCGCCCAGTTTCCTCGCAAGCAATAGGGCTTCTTCATTTACTTGCTTAAAAAAGGTGCTGTCCGTTGAATTTGCGAGCAAATATGCTATGTGTGTGTAGTAGTTCATTTTAACGCTATCGTTCTGTAAGGTTTTTACTTCTTCATAGGCCTGGTGCATTGCTGCAGGGACGTTTGATTCTCTCGCTTTCTGAAGGAGCGAATCTATGGTTGTAATATTTGAAGCGGAGGAGTCCAAATTCCCGTTGCAGCTACTAAAAGCGATACAAAACAAACTTCCGGAAAGCAGTAGGTTTTTTAAAACGAAAGATTTCATTGCAGTGTAGATTGGAGCTATTCAAATGTAAGAAAAGCCTTTCCTTTTAGGAAAGACTTTTCGTTTAACTGCAACCTAATCAATCTTTATCGTTGTCTGGTCTTAGGCTTAAATCATCGCCCGTAGCCATAGGGGTATGGTTGCTGTTTTGAACCTGATCGACAAGATCGGTGGGGGTACAGGCATTCAAGCCTACCCCTAAAAGTAGGGTGAGTACTAAAATCTTGAATTTCATGATAAGAAAATTTAAGGGTATTGAATAAATGTTCTGCCCATCGCCCTGATGGGGTATATTCAATGGTGCACCTTGAAAAACCTGATATTCAGGCAGGAGAGCCACTTCCTTATCATAAAAATAAAGGGAGCTATTAGAACTACTTTTATTGGAGCTGGCTTACTTTGTGAAATGTATAATTTCAAGGGTGAAAAGCGACTTTATTAGGGTATGATTACATTATGTTACTGCCCTTTAGGGTATGGATAACTTCCAATTGGTGTGCATACGAAGTAGTGTAAGGAATAAATTGCTCGCATCCCTTCAACTTAAGAAATTTCTTGGTGTAGTGAATTCGGTAGATGTGGATGGCATTGACAATATAACTTTTATGGATACGCACAAATGGAAACCTCAATATCTCCTCAAAATACGAAAGGGAATTGAAAACGGTAAATTGCTCCCCGTCATTTAAATGTACGATTACATAATTATTGTCGGCCTTAATATACCAAATGGAGCCAGAACGTAAATATCGAATTTCCTTGGGGCAACTTATAGTTATTGGTTTGTCCTGCGCCAGCAACTTCTGCCTAATTTCGCCCAATACTGTTGTAATGGCTGCTATGGGCAGTGGTTTTATAAGTACATCAAAGAATCCGTCTTTTAAGGCCCTATATGCTTTTCGATAACTGTTGGTAATCCCAACCCACATAACATTGTTGTTAATAGTCTCGGCTACAGGAATTAAGTCCAACTCCAAATCTACAAGAAAAACTTGTGGGTTGTAATGGTGTAGATAATGTGCTAGCTCAATAGGTTGGTCTGGAGGTTTTACTTCCACCACTTCCCATAGCGGAACAGTATCTTCACCTAATTGGTTTTTGATAGGATAGGCAGTTATGGATAATAGACGAAACAACCAGAAATATTTTTGATTGCATACTACTATCATTCCTACAAACTCGAGTTGGGTTTCTCCTTACTTATGGTAAGGCAAGCCCCTAATATTGTCACGAAATAATAAGTAGTTTTATTTTCCAAATCTTGCCATTCAGGTTTATGAAATCTAAAATGAAGTATTACCTGCATATTGTCGAAATTATGGAGAAAGAATTGACCGTAAGGGGAAATGCGCCCCTCTATTCATTTTTGGACATACAGGATTGCCTTCAAATTTGCTATAGGAGGCTCCAAGAATTACGGGTTTTAGTAGTAAAACACGGTTTTGAAAACACCGCTGAGGAATGTCGTTTTTTTAAGGAAATAAAACCCAAGGTTTTCGGGAAACTTATTTTTTTTAGCAAACTCCTTGAATTTGAAATGCAAAAACCGGAACATTCCCAAAAAGCACTACATAAATATGTGTTTAAAAACATAGGATCCCTACGGCATATATTTATAGAGTATAAAGAGTTCCATCAATACCTTCTATGCCGCCGGAAGGATCGGGATAGGGAGTATTTTTGCCGTCCCGGTCGTCCCTACGTAACCGGAAGCCTCAGCTTGCCTTATTGTTCCGACCCCGTATTTTCTACCCCTCAGGACTATCTCTTGGCCAAATTTACAGCACATACTTCTCTAATTGAATACTTATCGCAACAGTATATACAATCGAGTTGCGCAGCCGTCCAAAAAAGTCTTTTAAAATGGACGGGCCAAAAGGTAGATCTGGTGGAGCTGGTCTATGCCCTGCAGGCCTCGGGCCTAATCAATAACGGCAATGTGGGGATCAAGGACCTTGCCACCGCCCTGGAACAATTGTTTAATGTGGAGATGGGCGATTACTATAGAATTTTTCTAGAAATACGAATGCGGAAATCCAATCAGTCCAAACTTCTCGACTTTCTAAAAACCAGCCTCCACAACCGAATAATCGAGGTGGATGGATAGCCAATGCAACCCGAACGGGTTTTGAAAAACTAAGGCAACACTTCCTTCCGCTCTCTCGAAGGAACTGTAATATATCAAATCCTTATATTCGTCCACTCATATTTTAGTCCCAGTGCAAACCACCTGGCAGGCATAGGTACGGCTCCCGCTTCATTGTAGGAAGTGTTGAGTAGATTGGTTATCTCTGAGTATAACAGAAAATCCTGCCATTGGTAATTTACACGAATATCCAAAACGTTATAGGCATTGGCAAGTTCACGCTTAAGCAGCCTATTTAAAACGTTTAATGACAAATCGTGCTTCCGGTAATACAGGCCTGCAACAAACTGATGCTTTAAGGATTCTAAGGTGTATTTGGATTGGGTTTGCGCTGAGGTCTCCAGACTGGGGTGCAAATAATTATAGCTAGCCGTATAACCGAAAGATTGCGTGCCGTCCAGCTGAAACTCCTGTTGCACTCTTACATATAGGCCGTGCACTTTGTTTTTTCCGAAATTGGTTGGGGAATAAGGGTCGGAGGGATTGTCCCTTACCCAATCAATAAAATCGGAAATGCTGCGATAAAAATAACCTGCTTTAATACTGCTGCTTCCCTTTCGGTACTGGATATTGCCTTCATAGCTCCAGGCGTTTTCTGGCTGGAGAAACTCATTGCCCACATTCCCGGGGTGTTGCTCTAAATATAGATCGGTAAAGGAGGGAATCCGCTGTCCCGAGCCAATACTTGTAGAAAAGCTCCAATGGGCATTGATAAGATATGCCAAATCCATTCCTGGGTACACCTGCACCCCGTAATCTGTATTGTAATTGGCATAAAGGCCAATTGTGCCCCTAATTTTCTCTCCCAGCCGGCTGCTCAATTCCCCATAGGCGCCGTGATTGTTGCGATTGTGTTTTCCAATATTTGAACTATTGATGGTTTCCAATCTGGACTCCACACCCAAACCGATGGTTCCGATTTTTGTAACAAGCCTACTATTTAATTCCAGCATCAGCGCGTTGGTGTAATGTAGGGATCGGCCTTTGCTCAGATCGTCTTTATAAAAACGGTAATCGTCTTCGCCATACCGGTTACTTATTCTTGGAGAAATGGTAAGCTTGCCAAAGCTGTGTTTTGAGGAAAGAGAGAATACTGAGGATTCAACCAATTCTTCCGAATTCAAATCGTGGGGTGCAGCGTAGAAGCCGTTAGCACCAAATAGGCTACGCGCGTAACCCGCCATAGCCCGTAGGCTGTTGTTATGGTTGAAGGCATAATTTCCATTATAAAAAAGCTTGGTAATCTGGGCAGCCGAATTGTAACGCCGGCCATTATAATTGCTTTGACCAAGTGCCAGAAGCTGGCTTTGTTTTTCCGATCCAAGGATTGCTGTAGCTTCAACCGTTCCTCCCGCGTAAATCCCCGACCCGTCGCCCTCTTCCTTACTCTTAAAGGAACTGCCTGTTTTAACATCTGCAATTAGGGTGGAATGGCTTTCTTTTTTGGTAACTATATTTATGGCCCCAGTAAGTGCATTGATTCCATACACCCGGGCTGCGGCACCTCGTAGCACTTCAATATGGTCTATGGCGCTTAAGGGCAAGGGGATGTTCATCATATTATGTGCAGACTGGGCGTCAAGCATCTTTACCCCGTTAATAAGCACTAAGGTTTGCTCGGAAGTTCCCCCGTCGATAGAAATGTCTGCCTGCGCTCCAAATGGTCCCCGCTGTCGGATATCCACCCCGCTTATATAGGACAAAACCCCGTTGAGCGATTTGGCGGGAAGGGCCTCAAGCTGCTTTTGGGTGATAAGCTGAATGTCCCGGGTAACTTTATTGAATGGGGTCTCCAGCCGGTTGCCCTGAATAACGATTTCCTCCAACTCGCTGCGCGGTACACTTGGGTCCGTAAGGGTGTCCTGCTGTTGTGCCCATGCGGTTATAGACACTGTAGTGAGGAGAGCGAAGAGGGTTGTTCTTTTTTTCATAAACAAATTTTTAAAACGTTGCCAAACTAAATTTGGGCGCAAAGGTTTGGATTAAAGTATTAATTTTGATAGTCCGCAATTGAAATAATGGGTAGTCCGGTTAAAGTACATTTTGAATCCTTAATTAAAATAGATCGCCTAAAAAGGGAACCGGTCTATATGCAGTTTGTTTATCAGTTTATCCATGCCGTAAAAAGCAATATTCTTGAAAACAACGACCGGCTTCCGGGCAGTAGAAAAATAGCGGAAGAACTACAGGTGCACCGAAAAACCATTGTAGCGGCCTTATGGGAACTGCAGGAGCAAGGGTGGATAAAGACGATTCCCGGCATTGGTACCTTTGTAACTAATCCTGAGGCGCTGGCCGCCACCCAAAACGTGAGGGCAGCTAAGCATCCTCCGCTGCAAGCTATATATGATTTCCGGAAGGATTTTATTTTGGATACTCCTTTGGAGAACAATCTGGAAGCCTATTCTTTTACGGCCGGAACTCCGGATTATCGCGTGATTAAGGCTGAGGAATTGGTTCGTTTTTACGCCTCGGTATTAAAGCGGAAAAATGGAGGGGGCCTAGCGTCGAGTACACATGGCGACACTTCCTATTTTAGGGATCAATTGAGCAATTATCTAAACCTGACCAGAAAATTTCACCTTTCCAGAAATTTTTTATTGCCCATAGCGGGTATAGAGCGGGCACTGTCCATTTTATCACGGTTACTGATAAATCCTGGCGACATCGTCTTGGTAGAAGAACTTAGTTATTTCCTGCCGAATATGATCTTTAACCAGGCCGGTGCCAAGATGAAGACCATCCCCGTGGACGCAGAGGGAATGGACATAGATTATATTCAAAATAATTACAAGCCCGGGGAGATACGGTTGGTTTATATAAATTCAAGATGCCAATATCCCACGACCGTCAGTTTATCTGAAGCTCGTAAAAAGAAGTTGGTGGCTTTGGCAGAACGATATAACTTTATTGTGATTGAAGATGATACTGATTTTGAGTTTTCCCTGGATAAGCATAAAAAGGAATCCTTATTCAGTTTAAATGCGGGCCATCGTGTGATTTATCTGGGTGGTTTCGGGAGTTTTCTACACCCCGGTTTTCAAATGAATTTTATAATTGCGCCGCCGGATTTGTTGCGGGAGGGAGCCAAATATTTGAATGTCTTCGGAAAACCGGATCTGATAATGGAAAAGGCCTTGGGAGATATTATTCATCAAGGCGACATCCATCGATATCAAAGAAAGTCCAAAAAAATAATTGCGGAAAGAAAGGAACTGTTTGCACAATTGCTGAACAGGTATTTTAAACACCGGATTGCTTTTACAATTGCCCCCACCGGGTTGGCATTTTGGGTTCAGTTCCCCGACTTCTTCCCACTGAAGGATTTACAAAGGGAAGCAAGGAAAAAGGGATTGCTGCCAAGCGTTTGTCTTTATCAAAAGCGCAATTTAACTGCATTGCGATTGGGATTTGCCCATTTAAACCCCCAGGAAATGGATACTGCCGTCAGATTGCTTAGTGAGGCTTATTATGAAGTGGTAGCGAATATGGCTTAGGTTGCTGATAATATTTGGCAATTTGAATATCTGCTGGGTTTTGTCCTATAAGATTTTCAATCGAAACGTATAGGGCAGAATGAGTAAGAATATTAGAAAACCAGGTAAGGTTAATAAATGAAAAACTTAAACATTTTGTATAGAGATTGGGCTTGGTGAGGGTTTAAATTCATCGACCTAGAGCCAATCTTTTTAAACCTTCCAAGCCCAAAATCCTGCTAGCTATTTCATCCTCATTTCTTAAGATATAAAAGAATTCTAAAAAATCCTAGACTTTGTAGCTGTTACGCAACTATCTAAAACCGATAAAACTACTCTTTTATAATTTTAATTGTGTGGGTTTCCATATTGTCTTCCACTTGAAGTATGTATATCCCATTGTTTAGGAAGGAAAGGTCTAGCTGTGTTTGTAAAGCATTGATATTTTTACTCAAGAGTTGTTGCCCACCCGTACTGTATATTCTTACGTCTTTTATAGTCTTTTTATTTCTTAAATTAAGCGTATGGGTTACAGGGTTTGGATAAACTTGCACGGTAGTTTTCTCAGCGGGATTATTGCCCATACCCAAAGCATGCAAGTCGATGGTATATTTTATTAATCCCAGATCTATGCTCCCTATATAAACCTCGGCACTTTCTTCCTCGAATTTTACGGTGGCGTCAACAGCGGTAATCTGTAAGAGTTCTTCATTTGCAATAGCCTCCCATGTTTGTCCCCCATCCAGAGAATAAACAATCGTAAATTGTGAAACGTCAGAATCAAATACAATTCCCACTAGATGCGCATCTACAAACTCTGAATGGAATGTTCTATGGACCAGGCAATCATAAATTTTAGACCAGGTTGCTCCCCCATTTAAGGATGTGAAGATGCCTCGATTGGTAGAAAGTGTTACTTGGTCTTCGTTTAAAGGATTTGAAGCCAGATGGATAATTAAATCAGTTCCGGGGAGCAGTTCTTCCAAGCCCGTGCTGGAATTTGCCCAACTTAGCCCTCCGTCTTCAGTTTTATAAATATTTGTTCCTATAGAGATTAGTGCCTTATCCACATCATTTTCATAAAAATATATACCTTTTATCAAACCCGTTTCTGGAACTGTGATGGCAGTATTGGTAATATTGTTTGGATCGCTTATATCAGCTTTCCAAAATTCAATTTCTCCCATATTATTGGATAGGGAATACCAAACTTCATTTGGGGTATGTGGATCCACTTTTAAGGCATCCACATAGTTCATATAAGTATTGTAAATTTGAAATTTATTTTGTCCATGGTCATTACTAACTTCTAGGTTTGCTCCAAACCAACCGCTACTAAAGGTAAAGACTCGCCCCTCAGTGGTCGTATCTACAAACAAAGTAGGGGCATCGCCTTGGGTATAGGCATCCAAGGGAACAAGATCAAATGCTTCTTCGGTCTGGGTGGCGAGATTCCGATGTACAAAGCCATATTGCACTCCGTAATATAAGTGCATATCGCTCTGCGCAAATAGACCTATTGAGCCGGTTGACCTAAAATACTTATTTTTTTTCCACGTTATAGTAGCACCACCATCTTCAGAAAACATTGGAAAGTAATCACTATTGATAAAAACTTCCTCCTCATTAAATGGATTAAAGGAAAGATTCCATCCTGAATAGTAAGTATGGACATCGATGGGCTCATAAACATAATGTTCCCAACTTGTTCCGTTATCATTCGAAACAACTATTTCATTCTCTTCCAGTACAATGATATGACCTTCTGTAATAGGATTAAACGCTATTACATTGATATTGTTTAAGCTTCCTTCCGTCCAGGTTAAAGGAATCGCATTCCAGGTTTCTCCCCCGTCGTATGAACGATAAAGGTTTTCTGGGCTGTTGCCGAAGCTTATTCCTGTGGCTACATATATTTCGTCAATATTGAAGGGGTTGAAAGCTATGGGGTGTAAAATAATATTTTCCAACTTCAGGTTCCAAGTTTGACCGGCATCTGTGGAAGTCAATAAACCCCCTTCTACCCCGTTGGGCCCAAACCCTCTGGTTAATATAAGATGTTGGGGATTCTGTGGATTAATTGCAATATTATTTAGAGAGACCCCATCATAGTCACTTTTAGAATAAACTTGATCCCAGGTTTGGCCACCATCCGTGGTATAATAGGTTATTTCATCGGTGCCAAATTCAAGAACGGCATTCATTAATATAATGTCGGAATTTTGGGGATAGATAGCGTATGACTGGATATATTTTACATTGGCACTATTGGGAATTTCTATTTCTTTGATTATAGCATTTGTGCTCAGATCTAAAATGAGGATACTGTTGTCAGCCGAGTCGCGATTGTATTTTACGAAACTCAATGCCATATTATTATTTGTCATTCTCAGGTTTTGAAATTCATTGGCGTCCTGATATCGCATCGAGAATAATACATGCCAAGTCTCTCCGTTATCTTCCGACCGTAAAATGTGGTTATTCATAGAAGTGGCAAATAGTCTATTTTCCACAGTAGGATGGTATGTAATATTAAATATCCTACCATAATCTTCAGACCCCACAAAATCCAATTGGGCATATAAGGGGATAGTGGCATTAAAAAACAGCGGTAAAACTAAAAAGAGAGTAAAAAGATTTTTCATCGTGTACTGGTTATAAAATTAATTGCAGCGCTAAAGTGTAAAATCAAATTGAATTTCACATAGAAGACCACACGAATTAATAGGACATGGGAAAATAAATAATGGGACAACCAGATATTTAGATATGGGAGAGATACGGAAATAGTTCGGCCGTTTCTTGAAGTCCCATTTTTTTTGCGATACGTTCTTTTCTTTTTCTGCAGGCATCTGGGGTAATATTCAACAGCGATGAAATTTCCTTGATGGATAGATTCATGTACAAATAGGATAAAAAACGTATATCATTCACATTGAGATTTTGGTGTTTTTCCCGCAGCGAGCTCAAAAAACCGTGATTGGTTTCTTCAAAATGTATAAGGAAATCATCTTTGGTTTTATCCTTTTTGATTTGTTTGTTTAAAATGGCCACATATTTTCTGACTTCAGGTTTGTTTGATAAATCTACTTGCTCTTTGATGTTCTGTACCACTTCCTGCAATACTTCATTTCTATTGGACATATTTAATGCCTTAACCGCCAATGTCCTGTTTTTTGCTTCCAGTTCACTTTCCAGTTCCAGCATTTTAATTTTTTGATTTCTTTCAGCAATTATCTTTTTTTGCTTATCTCTAATGTGGGCATTTCTCCAGGTCCAAACAATCACTAGAATTATAAATACAATTGCACTGAATGAAGCATAGAGCATTTTACGTTCTGCTTCATAATTTTTGGTTTTCTCTATCATTTCAATTTCATAATTCCTCATGGCGAACTTTACACGGTTTGCCTCAAACTGGCTACTGCTCTTTAGATGGTATAGACTATCCTTGAGAATTATGACCGTATCTTTGTATTTACTGGCCAATTCGTACTTTTTTTCCCTATAATTAAGATTTGAAAGATGTTGGAATATATTTATTTGCGTGTCCAAGCTAATATGGGGACTTTGGGCCAAGGCGGCAAACTCTTCTGCTTTTTTTATATTCGCTTCGCTTAACGCTATTTTGGATAGTAAAAGCAGTCCGGATGCTTTTTGTTCTATAAATTCCAAAGTGGTCAACTCAGGTATTAAACGCAATAATTCTTCCTTAGCGTTTTTGTGTTCATCACTTAAATAATAATTTTCGGCCAATGCATATCGCCCCTGCAATAATACATTTTGATGGTTTTGAAGAAGCGGCAGCGCCTTCTGCAAATACGCCCTTGCATCCCCGAGTCGGCCTGCGCTATTGAGTGCCAGTCCTAAATTGACGGCATAAAGACCCATCTTAAAACTATCGGTGTTTTTATGGGCAAGGGTATAAGCTTTTAAAAAATACTTTTCTGCCTCTGCAAGATTGTTTTCTTGATAGAAGAGAATCCCGATATTATTGAGAACGACCATTTCCTGGGTTGTATCCAAATAACTAAGGGCAATATCATAGGCCAGAAGGTAATTTTCAAGGGCTTCCCCATAATCGGAAAGTTTATAGTAGTTTGCTCCAATATTGTTTAACGTCAAGAATAATTCTTTGTGCCAACCTTTTTCCTGGGCGATTTTCTGAACCTTGGTAAGTATTTCCAGAGATTTGGCATGCTTATTTTGATGCATCGCTTCAATAGCTTGCTGTATAAGTATATCACATTCGGGTCGTGTTTCCTCTTGTGCATTTATAATTAGAAATAAAAAAATTAGTAGCGACTTCATTGGGGAAACTTTTAATAGTGGATCACATATATTAATTAGGGCACAAATTATTATAAAAATGTGAATAGTATAAAAAAGTGCTTGGAAATAAATATGCTATAATCACTTACGTAAACCTTGCATTAATTCCATAATATAAATCGTTCCTGATTTATTCAGTCTAATGATCACAGCATCCTCCGTGCCGCTGGGCACTCCTGGAGGGCTTCCAAGACCTGCGCACTACATTCCCTCTTCCTTTCATTTTTATGGAAACTTAGGATATTAAACGGGATTGAATTTTTTCAAAACAAGGGTTGACTAATTCTTTATAATACCATCTTGGTAAATGCGCTTTTGTTGTCATGGAATTCTTATATTTTCACCTCTCAAAAAAAACGTTACTTTCTCCAATGGATATTACTAAAAAATGCTTTCTCATTTTCATTTTATTTTGTGCTGCTGGCTATGGCCAAGTGGAAAGTAAATCGGAATGCAATGCAATGATAGAAAAGGGGATTGCGCTTATGTTTGAGAAAAAACATGTACAGTCGCTCGAGATTTTGTTGGAAGCAACCGCAATTGCCCAAAAGAATGATTGGAGCCAGCAGGAGTTTCGCGCCGTTCTCAATACGGGTTCCAACTACTACCTTATGTCCGATTTTGGAGAGGCCCTTGAATTCTATTTAAAAGCATATGAAATAGCTATAGAACATCTCCAAACTAAAGACGAATTAACTGTCTTGAATAATATTGGCATTCTCTATTTTCAAGAGTCAAACTTGCCCAAGGCTAGAGATTATTTTTTAAAGGCATATGAGCTTAGTAGCACTGATAAAAACAGCAATAAGCATGGGTATTACGCCATAAATCTCGCGCTGGTTTCCAATAAAATGAATAAGGCGGAGGATGCGAGTAGATATATTCAGGAAGCGCTTCCTCTGGTTAGGGACCAGCCCGAAATAGAAATTATGGCCAAAATGGCCTTGGCGGAAAATCTTTTTATTAAATCGAATTACGACCAGGCTCGGGAAAGGGCTTTAACCCTCCTCCCCCAGTTGGTGGGTGATGCCCACTCCGATAATAGGGTATTCGTTCTCCTGCTTATCGCCCAAATTTATGAAAGGCAACAAAATTATCAACTTGCCCTGCAATATGCAAGGCGAGCAAGAGCTGCCTCCAAATCGTTGGAAAATAGGGAAGATGTCTATGAGGCGCTTTCCAAGGCCTACATATCGTTACGGGATTATGACAGTGCCTTGCGTTATAAGGACAGTGTTATTATGGCCCGAGACACACTGCAGAAAATACGCAACATTACCCTCTATGAAAACAATAAAATAAAGTTTGAAATTCAGAATTACGCCCATCAATTAAGTGAAAGCCAACTGCTTTTGCAAAAGGAAAGGCGCTTTTTCTACAGCGTTGTGGTTTTCGGACTTCTGCTTTTTGTTTTGGCCCTTTGGATATTTCGAAACCATATTACAAAACAAAAGCAAAGAAAAAAAATTACCGAACTTGAACTGGAGCAGGAAAAGTCGAAACGTCTGCTGGCAGAAAAGCAAATACGGGAGCGGGAAATCGGGATAAAACTGGAGCAGCAGCGATTAAAAAATGAATTGGACTTAAAAAACAGAAAGCTTACTTCAAAGGCGGTCTATCTTTCCAGCCGCAACGAATTGATTGAGGAAATTGTAGAAACCCTCTCCGCCAATGCACAGGTAAAGGCACAACCCGAATTGCTCTCGCAGCTAAAGGCCCTGAGCAAACATCTTAAAAACAATCCCCAATTCGACAGTTTTTTCAGTCATTTTGAAGAGGTAAATCCTGGATTTTCTACTCGGCTTTTGGCCTTGCATCCCAACCTCACCCAACAGGATGTGCGGTTTATAATGTATCTCTACATGAATTTGGGAAATAATGAAATAGCATCTCTTTTAAACATTACGCCCCAATCCTGTAGAAAAAGAAAGGAGCGAATTTCCAAAAAGCTTGACCTGGGTGACGGGAAGTCATTAGCCGTTTATATTACCACAATCTAGGGGGCTGTCACAAATTTATACGGTCCCTGTCACAAAATGTCACGCCTGTTTCCTGCCTGTCCTTCTCGCAACTTTCTATTTTTACGGGTATAACCAAAATACATTTTTATGAAAAAGACCATTATTCTTTTTGTGTTCCTTCTTATTGCCGTAGGACCTTCGGCTATGTCGCAGCTTAGTTTTGAGGCCCATGACGATTACGGACAGCTTTACGACATTTTATTTGATTCAAATCAGGAAAACACCCTATATGCCAGAACAGTGGGAAACCATATTGTTAAATCGAGCGATAGTGGCGATACTTGGCAGATTCTTTATAGCGATCCTATGGTGCAGTATTGCACCTTAAGGGACCTTCGCCTTATCAATAACTCAGCAAGCCTGAGTTTTATAGTAAAGGCTGAAGGTACGGCCTATAATAAAGTTGTAGTATTAAACCTTACCGATGGAACGGTGCAAAAGGAATATAATGTTCCAAATCCACAGGAATCCGATATTTTAATTGCGAGTTACGATATCTATAGTCCTAACAACGATATTGCTCTTCTGCATACTACTTATACTATAAATTTCGGGTTTACGAATGAAGTTTTTTTAACTCTCGATGGCGGCGCCACTTGGAGAAGTATTTATTTTAGTCCCGATTACAGGGATATATCAATAAACAATGTAGCTATTTCTCCCAATAACCCAGACAAACTATTTCTTATGAGAGGTGTTTCGCCGGGGAGCGACATGGGGGGTCTGTTTGTCAGTGAGGATGGCGGTACCACCTGGGACGAAAAAATTCCAGGAAATACCTATAGTGCTATAGCATTCAACCCAGACAACAGCAATGATATTCTTTTAGGGACTTTTTATGGCTATGGTACCCACCAGGAGAATCTTTATCGCTCACAAGATGGTGGCGACACTTGGAACGTGGTCCCGTTAACCTATACTAGTATGTCCAACGACAACATCAATTTTATTAAATTTAATCCTACAAACCCTGCCAATATTGTGGTATTGGAAGAAAATGAAATAATTGTAACGCAGGACGATGGCCTTACCTGGGAGCATCAAGTTTATACTGCTATCGATCCTGAGGATTATTATTATGGATTGTCAGTTTCCTTCAATCCTTTTGAGGCCAACGATGTAATAATAACAACCGATTTTTACCCCTTCCGTTCGCTGGACGGGGGTATTACCCTTTCTAAACTTTCCAATCGTTTTGTAAATAGTACGGGTAGGATTGACGCCCATTTTGAATCGGGTGGGAATCATTTGTACTATGGTCTCAGAAATGGGTTTATCCATAAGGACTTGGATAGCAACTCCGAAACTGGATACCGCATGCGGCCCCTCAACAATACCTTTGGGGCAACCACCTTCCCGTATGCCGATGCGGAAGTGGAAGGAAGAATCTTTAACAGCAGTCGCTTTGGAATGAATTCAGTATTGGAAATGAGTACGGACCATGGCGCCAATTATATATCCCTTTACAGCAGTATGATGTTCTTGAACATTTATACTCTGGCTACCGATCCTAGCAATACCGACCTAATTTGGTTTTCATTTGGAGAAATGGCCTATAAAGTTGACGTTACGGATGTTTCCATGCCGATTATAACCGAAGTAAACCTGCCGTCAACCAATCTGTTATATGGAATCATAATTGATCCAATGGATTCGGATAGGATAACCATTACCCAAGGAACCGCGGTCTATAGTTCTACGGATGGAGGGGCTACGTGGGAAAACACCTCCTCCGGCCTGGAAACCTTGGTTGAGGGGCAGGATATGATTTTAGATGCCAAAAGAAATCCGTTAGACCCAAACGAATATCTCTTAGCTACCACCAAGGGGATTTATCTTTCAACAAATAAAGGACAAAATTGGATGCGGACTTTTGAGGAGTTTGTGGACAAAGTAGATTTTTCCAATATTACTTCGGGTCATATAGTAGCTCGTAACCATTACTCCGATGGCTTTTTATATCCGCGGGCCAATTCTAGAATTATTTATTCAACCGATGCGGGTCAAAACTGGGAAGTTATTTCCGGGGAGGCGTTGGAGTATATCAATTCAAGTAGTTCCCTAGTACGTTTTTATGAAGATAATGCCGATGTGTTTTATGGAACTTTTGATACGGGGTTGGTGCGCTATAATATTGATTTGAGCACCCTTGATGTGGCCCAATCCCAATTAAAGGATGCTATTGCCATCTACCCAAACCCTGCCAGCACTAACTTATGGATTACCGCTGCAGATCTACAAATAGAGGATGTGAAAATTTATACCATCAAAGGACAGCTAGTAATTCAAGTATCGGAGAATATGGAACAAATTGACATCTCCTTATTGACTAGTGGGGTTTATTTAATAAAAATAGAGACCGCCAAGCAGACATTTTTCAAGCGATTATTAAAAAAATAAGAAACTAAAAATAAGAACATATGAAAGATTTAATCAAATCCATTCCCTTAACCATCATTGTATTGATGTGTATGGGAAACGTAGGCTTTGCCCAATTTACGCAAGAAGCTAAAATAGTAAGTGAAAATCGTGAGTCGCGTGCAGAATACGGCACTTCGGTGGCTATCCTCGACAGTTATGCTGTAGTTGGAACGTCTAGGGAGAATGTTGCTTCGGGGGCGGCATATATCTATCAAAAAGATACAAATGGCGAATGGTCCTACCTTCAAAGTTTTACTGCCCCGGATCCCAATATGGGGGCCGAATACGGAGGAGGGGCGAAACTGACCGACGATCTTATGGTTATTGCCGCGGGCAGGGCGGACGTTGCCGGCTTGGAACGGGCTGGGGCCTTATATGTTTATCAACGCAATGGCTCTTCCTGGGAATATGACACTAAACTTATAGCCAGCGATTTTAGCGCAGATGCAAAGATGGGTATGAACCCTACTTCGCTCGATATGGAGGGTGCTACCATTGTGGTAGGGGCGCCAGGAGAAACCTCATGGACTGGTAGCGTGTATGTATTTGAAAAATCTGGCGGAAATTGGAGCGAGGTCCAGAAAATATTGAGTCCAAATCCACAGCAAAATGATATTTTTGGAATAGGGGTATCCTTAGATGGGGATTATATGGTGATAGGCGCCAGTGAGGAAGACAATACCAAGGGAGCAGCCCATATATACCTGAGGAATAGCAGTGGGGTGTGGGAGCACCAGCAGCGAATAACTGCCTCTGACGCCATGGGGCAAGCTTATTTCGGCACTTCGGTAGCTATATCCAATTCAAGTATCGCCATAGGTGCCTATGGGCACGCCGGGGGGGCGGGCGCAACCTATATTTTTGAGGATGACGGGTCGGGCAACTGGATAGAGACCCAGAAAATCACCGCTTCTACGCCCTCCATTGAGGCTAATTTTGGGTGGAATTGTTTACTTCAGGACAATCATCTAATTGTTAGCGCTCCTCACCCTTATGGTGCGGAAAAAGGAGAGGTTTATGTGTATGAAAGGGTTGGGGGTTCATTTACCGAAATTCAAAAGGTGGAAAGTCTAGACCTCGCCCCAGAGGATTTTTATGGATGGAATATCGAGATGGATTCAAATCAATTGATTGTAGGCGCGCCGTGGGAAGATGAGGATGCAAATGGAGGAGACCCTGTGGATCGTGCAGGCTCCGCATATATTTTTAAAAACCCCTTATTGGCCCTTAATGACTTTCAGGACAATACGGAATTCCGCATATATCCCGTTCCAACCAGTAGGAACTTGACTATAGAAGCAAGTGGTACTATAAATAACCTAAGCCTTGTAAACCAATTGGGAGCTGTACTTATGGAAAAAAAGGTTATAGCCGCAACGCAGCATACACTTGATCTTTCCCAATATGCACGAGGAATCTATTTCTTGAACATTGGAATGGACAACGGTCAAACGGTAGTGAAAAAGATTGTTGTAGAATAAATTGAAATTTTTTCCTAGGATTGTTACCCCTTAAGAATTTTCTTGAGGGGTTTTGTTTTCCATCCTTTATTGGCGCATTTTCATTTCATCTAGGGAGGGCCAGTTGTCCTTAATTGGATTTTGAGCAACTGTATATAGCAAATATTACCACTTTTTTACCTGGAAAAAAAGGAAACAATTCGGAACCACATTCCATACTTCGGCATCGTTTTTTTGCTAATTCCCATTCAATAATTATGTCTTTTTTCGGATATAAGTTAACTTCACAACCTTTTTAGGTTTATGAAAGTAATCTCTATATTCTTATTTCTCCTTTTCGGCCCTTTTTTGCTGGCCCAGAGTACAGCAGAATTGGACAGTCTTTTGCTGCAGGGAATAAATGCGAGAAGTAATAAGGAATATTCCCGATCATTGGAATTATTGACCAAAGTACGCACGGTTGCCGAAGAAAACCAATGGCATAAGCAGCAGTTTTTGGCCATCAACAACATAGGGGCCAATTATTATTCCATGTTGGATTACGGGGAGGCACTGGACAACTATCTGGAGGCATATACCATAGCCTTAAAATACTTGGATGGAAATGAAGAGATGATTGTGCTTAACAACATTGCAATTCTCTATAGTAAGGAAGGCGACTTCCAAAAGGCAGAAGAGTATTTCTCCAAGGCCTATGTATTGGCCAAAGCGCATAAAGAAAAAGTGAAAATTGGGTTATATGCCGTGAATCTTGGGATTGTATCCAATCAACAGGATAAAATAGAGCAGGCCGCTACCTATTTGGCAGAGGCAAAGGAAATGCTGAAAAAGGAGCCTTCCCTGGCTATTTTGGTAGAAATAGCCTTGGCCGAGAACCATTACAAACGGGGAGAGCTCCCCGCTGCAAAAGCCCTGGCAGAAAAAATACTGCCAGAATTGGATGCCATTGCCTTTAGTGAAGAGCGGATTTCCATATTGGTATTGCTTTCCAATATTGCGGCAGATATGGGAGACATAAGTCAGGCCATTGAATATGCACAGGCTGCCCAAAAGGCTGCTGTAAATCCTGAACATCAAATAAGCGCTTATGGGCAATTGGCTGAGGTATATATTAAAAATGGAGCATACGATAAGGCCCTAACAGCAAAGGATTCCATTATTTCCCTCACCGAATCGCTAAATCAACTGAAAAATGGCCGATTGTTTGAAACCAACCGGGTAAAGTTTGAAATTGCCGATTATAGAAGAGAATTGCAACAGAGCAGGGAACTGCGGCAAAAGGAACGCACAACCCTATACAGCCTTTTGGGCATTTCCTTTTTGTGTATTTTGCTAATTGCCTGGGCCTTGTACAACAGCTATATAAAAAATAAGCAGCGAAAAAGATTGCATCAACAGAATAGGGAATTTATAGAATTGGAACTTCAGAAAAAAGAAAGTGACAACCTCCTGCTCGAAAAGCAATTGCACGCCAAGGAGGCGGTAGCTATGCTGGAGCAGGAACGCCTAAAGAATGAAATAGAAAATAGAAATAGGAAGTTAGCGGCAAAGGCCCTTCAAATTTCGGGGCGCAATGAATTGATAAAGGAGGTTATCAACAGTTTGACCCACCAATCTGCAGTTGCGCGCAATGCATTTTTATCCACTAAAATAAAGGAACTTAAAAAACTGCTCAAAAACGACTCGGAATGGGCAAGCTTTCTCACCCATTTTGAAGAGGTGAACCATGGGTGGCTTACAAAGCTTCGCAATAACCACCCCGAATTGACGGCCAATGATATTCGATATCTAAGTTATCTATATATGGATCTTACTACCAAGGAAATAGCCTCCCTCTTTAATATAACCGTCGAGGCCACCCGCAAGCGGAAAGAGCGAATTAGCAATAAAATTGGGCTGGAAGATAGCGCTGCCTTATATCCTTATATTACAACACTTTAATAGGGGATGTCACGCTTTTTCTAAAAGCCGTCGCACTAATTAGGATGAATTTTTAGGGCTATTGAAGATAATTCCTGAATATTGGGTTCCACTAAAAATTTTTAAATATGAAAAAATTTACCCTTCTCTTTGTTGTAATATTTATTTTTCAATCTGCCCTATACGCCCAGTTTGAGGTGACCGGTTCGGATGATTTCGGGCGGCTGTTTGATGTCACCTATGATGCCAACGTGCCCAATAAGGTGTATGCCGTAACTCTTGGAAACCACATAGTAGTTTCTGAGGATAATGGTGCCAGCTGGGATATTTTATATTCCCTTTTCATTGGACAGGGAGCGAGCATCCGCGATTTAAAACTCTCGCCAGATGGCACGGCCCTCACCTTTTCGGCATATTTGCCGAATAGCAGTTTAAATGAAATAAGAATATACGATATTGCCACCGCGGCCATTGTAAAATCCTTCCCATTGCCAAACCGGATGGATAGCGCCTATGTTACTTCATACGATTTTTACGACGGCGATACCGATATCTTATTGGTCGATACCAACTTTCCAGTAGGAATGAGTACTGAGGGAAAGACTTTTTACACGGCCGATGGAGGCAATAATTGGAATATGATCTACTACACCAATGACCATGACACCGTATTCTTAAACGACGTAGCCATAAGCCCAAACAATCCCGATAAAATTTTTCTCACCAGGGGCAATGGCAGTACCGGGGTGGACGGGGGTCTCTTTGTGTCTGAGGATGCGGGGCAGACATGGGAAGAGAAACTTCCTGGAATCATTTTGGATCCCATAAGTTTTGACCCCGCAAACCATCAACATGTTCTGATGGGTACGGGCATCAGTTTTGGAGGTACCGTTGAAAACCTGTATAAATCCATTGATGGGGGCGAAAATTTTAATATTGTTCCTATCACTTGGACAGCTGGAATTTTGGATTGCATCAACGTAATACGTTTTAATGAGAACAACCCCTCACAAATCATAGTATTGGAAGAAAATGAAATTGCAATTTCGGAAGATGGGGGCAATACTTGGGAAAACTTTGTTTATCCGGATGATGACCCGCAGAGTTACTATTATGGGCTGCAGGCGAGTTACAATCCGCAAAATTCTGAGGAAATTTTTATCAGTGCCAACTATGTTCCCTTATTTTCTTCCGATGGCGGCGAAACCCTGAGTTGGTCCAAAAGCCCCTATTTTGTTAGTACGGGAAATATAGATATGTATTTAAATGGTGCGAATGCCAATCTATATTACGGCGTTCAATTCGGCTACGTGCATCGCGACCTCAATACCGGTACCGATACGCCTTATGATATTGTACCCTTGAATATTTTCTCAAACACTCCTGGCCAAACGCAATATGCAGATAAGGTTACGCCAAATCGTGTTTACACCTTTTCCTCCAGTTTTATGGGGTCCAGCCTTAGAATGAGCAACGATAATGGTGCTACCGAAAGCGAATTGTTGATGATTTTCGCCAATAGACTGACTGCCGTAGCAACCTTCCCAAATGCTCCCCAGACCATTTTGGCAGCCTTCGGAGGCTTCGAACCGAGTGAAACCCAGTTAAAGAGAATAGATTTTAGCGACATTAACAATATTTCGGTAACCGATATCACTTTACCCAGTCTTGATTACATCCATGAAATACTTATTGATGCTACAGGAAAAATTATAATGCCGGTTGGTATAGAAGTGTATTCCTCGATGGATGGTGGCACCACTTGGACCAACAATAGCAGTGGGCTAGAGGTTTTGGGTGCCAATGACCTCATTTTTGACCTGCAAAGAGATGCCTTGGATAATAACCGAATGGCCTTGGCAAGCTCAAAAGGCATTTTTATGTCAGCGGATGGAGGTGTAAACTGGATGCGAAAAACCACTTCCCTGGTTTTTAATGTAGCCTTTTCAACCGAAACGGAAGGGGCGATGATGGCTTCCACATACAGTTCGGAATTTTCTGAATTTACACTCCATTACTCTACCGATGGAGGAGAAACGTGGGCGTCCATCAATAATGAACAATTGTTGGGTATAGGCTCGGGTTCCTCCGCCTATCTGTTTGGCGAAAATTCCGTGACGGCCTTCATCGGTTCCTTTGACCTTGGCCTGGTAGAATATACAGTAGATTTGAATGTTGCCGGATTCCCAGATTTTGGAAATGGCGATAAGGAAATAGCCATTTATCCCAACCCTGCCTCTGAGGTATTGAATATCAGTCTAAAAAACTCAAGCGTGAACCGAGTAACCCTTTATACGCTATTGGGCGCCAAGGTATTGGATAGGGAAGATACTTCCAGGGTAGATATTTCAGACTTGGCCGTGGGCACTTATTTGGTGCGCGTATTGGATAGCAACAGAAAATTATTCTTTAAAAAAATCGTGAAACAATAGGCATTAAAATTTAATGATGTGGTGAAGGAGCTCCCGGGAATTTATATTTGGGAGCTTTTTTATTGTCGGAAATAGTGGATTCCTGAGGAATTTTACGGGTATTGTATTTTCCGTTCCGCATTGCCTTTTAATTCATTTGTCGTTTCGGCTGTAATATACGATAGGCTGATTTTGAAATGAATTTTTTTGATACTAAGTATTCGGGGACAGCTGTTCTCTATTAATAGGAAGCACAAGAATTAGGTTTTTGCCATAGGAACATACCAACGCCAAAACTTTTCAATTAGGACCGAGGTTCTAAAAGTTGGTGTAAAATAATAAAGAGCCTATTGCGAGCACGGAAGATAAGGC